>Ga0310690_10002479_pt1 | contig 29884 bp, 22 predicted proteins | sample AusTroGonzalo_MG_2_FD_207661 | JGI IMG/M metagenome (GOLD analysis project Ga0310690, IMG submission 207661) | Bovine rumen microbial communities from tropical cattle in Woodstock, Queensland, Australia - Gonzalo_04 (v2) (version 2) | ecosystem: Host-associated > Mammals > Digestive system >...
AGTCCGAACTGGGGCACTCGCTCATGTCGTTCTTCATCATCGAGAACACACCTCCTAACATCCAGAACTCCACGCTCCCTGCCTTGGCGGACGCGGTCGCACAGTGTGCCAACGCGCTCGTGCATATCGATGAGTTCAAGAATACCATCGACATTGACAAACGTGAGTTCCTCAAAGGTCTATGGGATGGCACCGGTCGTAACCGCATGAACATGGATAAGGACAAGAAACGCGAGGTAACTCGCGTCAACAGTGGCATCATCCTGTCCGGTCAAGAGATGGCGACAGCCGACATCGCACTCTTCTCCCGTTTCATCTTCTTGCGTTACGATAAGTCCGAGTTCACGCCGCAAGCCAAGATGCAGTTTCAGCAACTCAAAGAGTTGCGCAAGATGGGCTGTACACACCTGACGATGGATATCCTTCGTCATCGCACCTTGGTCGAAGCGGAGTACGCGCACTCCTATCAGCAGGTGCAATCCGATCTGCGTGCCGCGCTGGAGAACTCCGGCATCGAGGACCGTATCGCCAATAACTGGGCAGCAGCGGTCGCGGCTTTCCATTGCCTGCAATCCCGCCTCGACTTGCCCTTCACCTATGATGAACTTCTTGCTATTGCCGTGGACGGTATCATCGAGCAAAACAAAGAAACCAAGCGCAATAGTGAAGTGTCCACTTTGTGGGACATCATCAACTTCCTGCGCACGGAAGGTCATCTGGTCATGCACGCCGATTTCCGTATCGAGACCATCAATCGCCTCAAGGTCGATAATAGTGCCACGCCGATTGAGTTCGCCACGCCGAAGAAGATTCTCTACTTGCGTTACAAGCGTGTCTTTGAACTCTACCAGATGCACAGCAAGAAGATTAGCGAGTCGCTACTGTCCAAGTCGTCCTTGCCCTTCTATATGGAGCACTCGCCTGCCTACCTTGGCAAGAAACGCAGCTTCCGTTTCAAGAACATCATCCAAGGTTACGCGCAGTCCAGTATTCCCGATGGTCAAACGGCTTTCTCTTCGGAGTCTGTGCTGGACCAAGCCTACTGCTTTGATTACGATATGATTGTCGAACTATATGGTGTCAATCTTGATATAGTGTATGGTTTAGGTAATGAGGATGAAGAGAAATGACACTTCCTTCATCCGGGAATGCCGCTCTCCAATGGGCGGCATTTTTCATGTCCGTTCAAAATGATTTAGTTGCCGTGAAAAGCCGTTCAACACATTCAACAAATGCAACACACTTGTTTTGAACACCTTAGTGCGGCTCCTTGCTTTCAACACCCGTTCAACGATTTTCAACACCATTCAACAGCCCCAAAGGATAATATTCAACATTATACAACAATTTATTTTATATTCAACAAATAGTATAATATATAAATACCTATAAATAAACAAGTTACATCTTTGTTGCAAGTGTTGAATCCGTTGAATGGGAAATGTATCTATTCGCTTTTAAATGATTTTCTTTAAGTGCTTGGTGCTTTGCAACTGATGGCACTTCATGTTGTGTACATGCTTCTACATCTTTCCACACTTTTCCACAACGGCTATTGATTACCATTTGGTTTCACCATTGGGAGGTTTTCCATCATTCTTGGCTGCTTGCTGGGTAGTAAGTTCGGGAAGTGAAGGACACCGTTTCTTCGTTTTCCTATCCGTCTCTTTCCGGTGAACGTTATAGGTATCACTTTTTGCCTCTCTCCCTGTCGCTGTTGAGGTGGGTTGTGCTGCTCCTCTGTGGGCAGAGAGTTGTGGCGCTTTGTACCCGTTTGGCGAGCTTGCACCGTCTTAGTCCACGCTCTTGAGGTTGCCCGATGTTCCCAACTCATGCCGGTCTATTCTTGGCTTTCACTTTCCGTTAAAGAATTGCCATATCGCTTTGGAGATTTATGTCGTTCCTTTTAGCAATGCAAAGGTAGTTGGTTCTTTCCGTATGGCAAGGCTAAACATGTTCCGGCGCACAAGTGCTTAAAATTTCTCCAGCCGGGCAGCCGGTCGTCCATAGGCAGCCGGTAGTAAATTTTGCGGAAGTCTTGCTGATCACGTAATGGCGAACTGCACTTGCGTCAACTCTGAAAGCATTGTAAAAGAAACAAATCTCAAAACAATATGTCTAACAATTCTAAAAACAGTAAAGTTATGAAAGCATCTAAGAAAAACAACCAGGCAGTTGAAGTGAAGAACAATCAAGTAGAGCAACCCAAAACAGAGCGTCAGAGCCTCCGTGAGTTATGCAAGCAACTCCGCGCCAAGTTCGGTACTGATGAGCGTATCAACATCCTCCTCTGCACCTATTACAAAGAGCTGCACAATCTCCCCATCCTCAAAACCCGCGAACAATGGGAGAATGAAGGCTACAAAGTATTTGATACCTCTCTCAATCGCTTTCCCGCTTGGGGCAAGCCGGTAAGCCGGGTAAACAAGGAAACAGGTGAATCCTACACATTCTTCCCCGTAACCCATTTTTATGTACCGCAAGCAGTTTGTCAAGCACAATAAGTAGAAAAGTCACCCGTCAGCAATGGCGGGTGGCTGTAACCTCTCAAACAATAGCCATTATGAAAGCGCAATACACACAACTCAGTTTTGATTTCGAGTTCAATCAAGTTTCTACTGTCGTGGAAGAAAACAAGTGCGAGGTCAAGCAAACCCTCACCGCACGCTATTCCATCACCAAGGCAGAGTTCGAAGCGCAAATGGCGCTTGAGGATGATTTAATAAATGGCCGAGGTGCGTGGCTCTATCAACTACTGCAGAGAGAGCAGGCACACGAGCGCAAGGCGGCAAGGGCTTTGGCTGAGTTTGAAGCCATGCGCGCTGAAGCGTATAAGTATAACTTATAGTCAGAGCCCATGTAGGCTCTTTCTTTCTGACTATATGCGTTGCCTTTATGACGAATACAATAATATCTGGCGCGACTTGTTTCCTTGTGTTTTGTACGACTATTATTTGTTGGGCGTTCCGTTCCGGCGGGCTTTGCAGGGGTTCACAAGTTCCGCATTGTGGTACAACACCATAGCCCATTTCAATCCCTAACGCGGTTGTTTACCTACGGTCTACCTCTTTCTAAAACCATTTGCTCGCCTTGACGGAGCTGCATTCTACCTCCGGTGGACAATTACAGCCCTTTGCTGTACCGGCTGATGTCTACACCCTGCGCGTGTACGGCTCTTCCTTAATTGTCTTAGGGAGGACTGATCTTTCGTCCCCGATACTGAAATTGGGGATGCTTTGCTCATGCCCACGTGTTTTGGCCGAGTACATTTGTACGCAGCCGTCCGCGTTTATCTGATACATCCTTTCCGGTGCAAAGTTAGTTACCGCCTACCTTGTTTGAAAGGTCATGCGGAGTTTCGTCGATAGAGAATCTGCTATCTTAAAAAATCTTCCTTTTTCTGCTGCTCACAAAACGAGTATTGTTTCCCGAAAACCTTGCAAACTTTCCGTCGGAACACTTGTAAAGCACCGTAAAGGTTATATCAAACGCTAACTGCTTTATACGCAAATGTTAAACTCTAAAACACATACAATCATGGCACAGCTATCTATTTCATTTGGTATTGGTTTCGAAAGCCTCCCCATTAACAATCAAGGTTTAGTAAAGGTTACTCACCGCTCCAGCATTACCGCAAATGAGAGCGATGTCGATTGGGGCGATATTTACGAGGAATACGAAGATTTTTCCTACTGCAACCAAACATGGGCATAAATAACTGAATTATTAACACTCTAAATTTTTACGATTATGTATTACAGAGAACCGCTAACGAAAGAAGAAATCCGTGCGCACGCTGCACACTATGAGAACAGCAACCCCGCAGTCTATTGCGGCACGTATGCCAAGTACAACAACGGCAGTCTCTACGGCATGTGGATTGATTTATCAACCTTTGATGAGTACGCAGATTTTATTAAATTCTGCAACCGCCTGCACGCGGATGAAGCCGATGCGGAACTTATGTTCCAAGATTACGAGCACTACCCGTCGCAGTGGTATTGCGAGAGCTGCATGGGCGAAGCTACTTTCGATAAAATAAAGGAGTACGTGAACCTGAGCGAGGAAAGGCGCGAGGCTTACGAGGCGTACCTCTCAAATTGGGATGAGGGCACGCTTGAAGATTTCGAGGAGCGTTACGAGGGCAAATACGAAAGCCCGGAAGATTTCGCCGAGTATCTGTGCGAGGAGTGCGGCTACTTTAAGAACCTCCCGCAGTGGCTCCAGTGCTGCATTGATTATTCGGCAGTGTGGCGCTCACTCGATACCGGTGGCGATTATACCGAGGTCGATGGCTATATCTTCAGAGCATGAATAAGGGCAGCGCAAGCTGCTCTTCGACCTTCATCTACCTCCATTTTGGCTCAAAAAAGTGCATTTTCTAAAAAAATGCATTTTTTTTGCATTTTATTAAAGCTTCGGACCTCAAGTGTCATAGGGTATGTAGTAATTTTGCCGCGATTTTTAAGAAATATGCGTGCAAACGCAACAAAATAAGTAAATTACTTGCACATATCAAAAAAAAGCAGTAATTTTGCAATCGCAAAATTAACAACACAAAAACATGCTGTTAGGTAACATACATCTAAACAAGACCGAGCAGGCAAAGCAGATACTTGCCATGCGACGAATTGAGCAGGGTGCCATTGATGAATTGGGAATTGGTAGTATCCGCGATGCTTTGGCTGACGAGATGTTCCCCGGAATATCCACTCTGCATCAACATGCCAAATACTTTGTTTTACTGCCGCAAGTGTATCAGAAAGTATGGGAGAAAGCCCGACGGATTGAAGATGTCAGCTTGCGTCAAGTACAACAGATGATTATCGAGGAGGAAATCACGATGACTCGTCATCTAAGCAAGAACACTCCCAACGCACCGGGCATCACTGGAGCTGACTCGCTGCGGTCTAATAATCAGTTCGTAAAATATGACCCCACATACATCTACAATTCTGCTTTACGTACGTACGGGTTCTTGCAATTAGACCAACGGACGACTATCGCGTCTGCTATACGGTCTTATGCGCTCCAATGGCAAAGCAGACCGGAACAGATGCGAACAGAATCCGCAGATGTTGCCAATGATGCAAACGAGACAATTAGTTACCGCCCGTTCTGTGAGTTCCCCCGCGAATTAGGTTACAAGTTCCCGGAAGAATGTCATCTGGACGTCAATCTTGCCGAGCGTGACTATATCAAGGAGCACATGCTTACCGCAATTCATGTCCGTAACTCCCTGCTGGGCTATTTGCTTGAACATGACGAAATCAAGATTGAAGGTGATTTCTTTACGTTAGATAGAGACGAATTCCCTCAACAGTTCCGCGATATTATTCATCGTAGTTGTGAGATCTCTGAATTTGTCTATCTGCTTTTCCTTCGATACAACGTCATTCTTTCTAACAACCAAGATGAAGATGTTGTGCGTGAATGGGAAGAATGTTACAGCCGTTTCAAGGAGAACCAACCAGATATCATAGCCAGTCTTTTTCCGTTACACTCCGGAGCTAATAGGCTGCTAAACAATTCCCTGCATTTTGTAGAAGACTGCTATCATTCGTTACTGAAAGGCGACTTGAATCAATTGGAAGATTTGATTGTCAGCCGTGAGATTGCTATCAAGAGCGGAAGAAGAAAAATCAATAACCCGGACTATGAGTACAAGATGCCTATTCATCATTATTACTTGTCTTACCGTTGGGAGACGGTGCGTCTGATGTTGCAGGAATTAAGAAAGGAGGACTTATGGCAAAAGAGTTAATGGGAGAAGTGCTCTATAACGAAGCTTTGCTGACTCCCGGCTATATAGTAGAAGCGGCTATAGGAACAACGTATAGCCTTGATTTGGAAACATTGCTGGAAGTGCCTCTTGCTTTAGGCGAATTGACTGCGAGTGCTGAGCAATACATCCAGCGTCCCTATTATTTGCTGGATGTCATCAACAAAGTGTCGAGCAAATTTTGTGTCTATTGTAATGCGGGTAGCATATATAGTCCACTGCGCAAGGATGAGAAAGGAGAGATCCATCCAAACGCTTTGTTGGGCGAACGTATTCTGACTCTTCTGGAAGAATCGGTTTGCCAAGTGCAACCGGTTGGTCATCGTAATTCCTTTGCCAGTTTCCATCCGAAAGTATGGATAATCTTGGAGAAACAGAAAGGGACAGAAGAACGGCAGTTGAAACTCTTGGTGATGAGCAAGAATCTCACGTACTCAACAGACATCGACGTGAGTTGTGTGCTAACAGGTAAAGTAATGAGAAGAAATGCGTCACACCAAGCCCAAGAGAAGCATCAACCATTAGTGGCTCTCTTGGATTGGTTGGAGAAATTCAGCAAGTCTAAGCAACAGAAAGAAATCCTGCACATACTGAAAGACGCTATCCCTCGTGTGGAGCTATTTGACATCGATGGAGATACGTTTGGCGATTATGATTTCCATCTTATGGGTATCCCTGGATATGACGGAAAGGAGTGTCTGGATGACATGCTGAGGTATTCGGGAGACACGATAGTCATCTCGCCTTTCATTGATCTGCCGACGATGGAGCGGATCTCTCAACGCAAAGGTCAAAAGTTACTTATCACCCAGCCGAACAGTTGTACACACGATATTCTTGGGTTGTTACCGGACCAGGTTTATTCGACTAAATTAGCACTGGCTACGCCTGATGAGGACGGCGCTATCGTCAACCTGCACGAAAAGATATATTTCACAAGCGACTACCGAGGAAATAGGCTGCTCTTAGGTTCTACCAACGCAACGGGAAATGGCTTCCAACGCAATGTAGAACTGTTGCTATCGCTACGTTTTCAGCCTCATAAGGCCTCTTTTAATAAGGTAAAAGAACAATTTATCTTTGAAGGCAAAGATTGTGCCTTTGAGAAAGCTACGCCATGCTCCATAGACTCTGCTTCTCAAAACGAACAGCGCGCCATACAATTATGTATTCGCCGTGCGATAGCGGCAATACAATATGCTGAAGTGGAAGAAGAAACGCCGGACACATATCGCATTGTCGTTAAATGCAAGTGCCCGCAGGAAGATGTGTTTATTTCTCCCATCTACAGTCCTTCCCTAAAGCAAGCATTGAGTACGCAGATGGTGTTTAGCGGGTTACCGCTGACTGACCTGACCGAGTTATATATCATGGAGTGTCATGATATGCGTGTTGTTGTAAAAATCAACACACACTATATGCCATCCGACCGTAAGCAACGGATATACGATCGCTTGCTGAACACTCCCGACAAGGTGATGGACTACTTAGCGTACATGCTTTCCGGCAATCCCGATGGGTATATGGAGGAAATGAACAATAGGGAACTCGTTGGTAAAAGAACGGATGTACACACAGCTTCGTTCAGTGGATTGTCCTTATATGAAGACTTATTGCGGACTGCTTATAGTAATCCTGAGCGAATCAAGCGAGCAGTGGAAACGTTGAACAAGTGTCGTATTGCAGCCGAGATTGAAGGATTCAGAACGCTTCTGAGTCAAATGCAACGCGCAATACCGAAGATAGAAAAACTAAAACGCGAATAACTATGGCTGAACCTAAAGATTTTCAAGAAAAAACAGCGAAACGTATAGCAGACTTGCTTATCAATGGTCGCAGTCGCGTTCTACTGGCAGATGAAGTGGGCTTGGGAAAGACCATTGTTGCTCGACGTGTCATAGAGTTGATTCGTGGCTGGCGCGAGGATGTAAAGGATAATTTCTATAAAGTTGTCTATATCTGTTCCAACGCGAACATCTCAAAGCAGAACATACGAGAGTTAGGCGTACAAAATAGTTCGGACTTCGGCGATAGCCGTCTGTCTATGCAGCATCTGCAAATAGCCAAAAACGAATACAACATTTCTAAAGAAGCAGAGAAAAAGGGAGTCATGCCCGAACGGTTGATCCCCTTAACCCCCTGCACATCTTTCCAAATTGTCAATTCAACCGGCACCGCACGTGAGCGTGCATTAATGTGCGCGCTTTTACCTAAGATTACGCACATTGAGGACGAGTCCGCTTTGAGTGACTTTTTGAGCATGGATGTGAAATGTTGGGACTGGTACGTCAATAGATATAACCAAGAGATAGGGTCTATTAATGAAAGCGATTATATCAGTAATATGCAAAAGGCATTTGCCGAAAAGGATAGAGAAACCCAACTGACAGATAGACTCAATGCTGCATGCATGAACGGGGATAAAGCAGAACGCAAGTCGGTTCTCACTATGCTGCGTCGTACCTTTGCTGAAATCAGCATGGATATGCTCGAACCTGATTTAATCGTCATGGATGAGTTCCAACGTTTCTCTGATCTGTTACATCCCGGAGATGATGAGCAATCCATGTTGGTTAAACGTTTCTTCTCTAATCCCGAGACGAAGATCCTGCTTTTATCTGCTACCCCATATAAACCTTTCTCAACGCTGGCAGAAATCAATGAAGGTGACGTGGACGCCTACCGTGATTTCTTGAAAGTGATTGATTTTCTCTTTGTCACGAAAGACGAGGCGGGGCAGTTCCAAACTATCTGGAAACGCTTCTCGGATGATTTGCGGCTTATCTCTACGGAGAATAAGGATTGCGTACTGGAGTCCAAAAGCGTAGCTGAAGAAGAGCTATATAAAGTAATGTGTCGTACCGAACGCATTACCAACAATATGGATCCATCTGCTCAAACGGTGTTTGATGTCCCTGTAGCAGATGTGGATATGCTTTCGTTTGCAGAAGCGCAGCATTTATTAGATACTATTGCTGGCCATACACGCAATGTTAGTTTCAAGAGAGTACCATTGGACTACGTCATGTCATCACCATACTTGCTATCATTTATGGACAAGTATCAGTTGAAGAAGTATGTGATGAGCAATGCGAAATGCGTAAGAGAGGCTATTTCTAAACGCAACACCTCTTTGTGTCTCAATGAACAGCGTATCAACAACTACGAAGCGATACCCACCAATAATGGAAAATTGCAGTTCTTGCACGATGCTGTGTTCGGCGAATTAAATGCAAAGAACGAACCAAAGAACCATATTCATCAGTTGCTTTGGGTGCCGGCTTCAAGACCTTACTATAAGGCCGGTGGTGTTTTTGAAGAAGAGTCTTCAAAGAACTTTAGCAAGTTCCTTATCTTTTCTTCATGGGAAATGGTTCCGCGTATGATTGCCGTGATGATGTCGTACTATGCAGAGCGGTACACCTTAGGCGCATACCGCAAACAGCGTGGTGGCTTCTCATACAAGACCTCACAAAAGTCCAAAACCAAACGTGTCTTTGAGAAGAAAGTGGAACTATCCTTCTTGAATTATCCATGCAAAAAGTTGTCCGAACTATATGCCCCGTTGCAGCATATCGACAAAACGGTTAAAGAAATTCAGGAATATCTGCGACCGTTACTAGAGAGTGCCTTGGACCAAGTTGGTATTGTCTCGTTCGATGCCAATATGCGTAATAGCGCTGAGCAAGTATTGGAAATCATGCAACGTCTGGACGGGCAGCAGATAGATATTCCGCAAACCATCCACCCCAATACGGTAAGCATACTGGTAGATTGTGCGATTGCTTCTCCTGCTATATGTGCATATCGTATTGAACAGGATGAGCAGAGCGCTATGCAAGTCGGTACTAAGATGATTACGCTCTTCAACAAACCGGAGAGTGCGGCTATTGTGGATACAATCTGTAAGGAAGAACGCTATTACCAACAGGTGTTATCCTATTGCGTGTTAGGAAATCTGCAGGCAGTTTTGGATGAGTACAAGTTAACAATAGGTGGTGATAAACTTGGCGATGCTATGAATATAGCGGCGTCCAACAATTTGTTAATAGACAATAAAAGTGCACTAATGGGAGGTGATGAGACGCTTAGTATGAGAACCCATTTTGCATCGCAATATGTTGATAAAATAGCAACCGATGAATCTACTCAGCGAACCAAGACGATGCAAGACGTGTTCAACTCTCCATTTAGACCGTTCATATTAGCGACCACTTCTGTGGGGCAGGAAGGATTGAACTTCCATTGGTACGCCCGTAAGTTGGTGCATTGGAATCTACCATCCAATCCCGTGGACATGGAGCAGCGGGAAGGTCGTGTCAATCGCTATGCTTGTCACGCAATAAGGCGCAGTATCGCTCATTTATATGGAGATGCCCAAACGCTACAAAACACTTTCGATGATCAGGTATGGCAAACCTTATTTGAAAAAGCACGAAATGCTATGGGAGATGGTTATTCACAGATGGTTCCATATTGGTGTATCCCACTTGAATGCCTTACAGAAGAAGAAAAAGCCTGCATGGAGTACGTAGAGCGATTAGTCCCGATGTACCCATATAGTAGTGAACATGCAAAATACAAACATTTGCTAGAAGTCTTGTCGCTGTACAGGTTGACAATGGGACAACCGAGACAAGAGGAACTTTCTCAGATTCTATCCTCGCAAGACCTCTCAGATGAAGAATTGAAGAAGTTGACAATTAATCTCAGTCCGTATAATAAAGACAAATCCAATGGCAGCTCAAATTAAACTCTTTCATCGTTTGTTTTGGCTCTTAGACACCATCTATTCCGCCAAACAGATTTCTCTCCCGCAGATAGACAAGCGCTGGGAGCAGTCGCATTACAACGAGAAGCACGAACACGAGTACGGTAAGCGCAATCTGCATCGTCACCGTGAGGACATCGCTGAGTTATTCGGCATTGAGATAGTGTGTGACCGTGCTACCAATTTGTATTCCATCGGTGAACGTGGCGACATCGACCGCAACAGCCTCCGTGCATGGCTGGTGGACACGTTTGCTGTGAGCAACATGGTTAACCTTGCCGGTGACATGAAAGACCGTATCATCTTCGAAGAGACCTCCGAAGGTTCGCGCTATTTATCTACCATCGTTAGTGCCATGAAAGAACATCGAATGCTTTATGCGACGTATCAGGGTTTCAAACGCTCCGAACCTCACTCGTTCCTGTTGGCACCCTACTGTCTGAAGGTATGCCGTCGCCGTTGGTATGTGGTAGGCAAACCAGAAGACCATCCGGAAGAGAAGGAGCCTCGTGTGTATGCCTTGGATCGCATGAAAGATTTGGTGACTGTGGATAAGCCTTATGAGATGCCGAAGAAATTCAATGCCAAGGAGTTCTTTAAGAATCAATATGGCGTAGATAGGACTACCACGGAAGCGGAGAAGATTTTGGTTCGCCTCACGAACTATGATGCTAACTTCATGCGTTCGCTACCTATCCACCATAGTCAAACCGAACTGAAAGAGGAAGGCGGTTTCACATATTTCAGTTTCTATGTCGCACCTACTTATGACTTCATACAGGAGTTGCGCAAGTTCGGTTCGACGCTGGAGGTACTGGAGCCTGCCAACCTGCGCAAAAAGTTCCAAGAAGAAGCCGAAAACATGCAAAAAATGTACTGCTAAGCAAAAAAATGCACTTTTTTTGAATTTTTTTGCACCTTCGGACTTCAAGTGTCACTACCTATGTAGTAAATTTGCAGCGAAATTAAAAAATCGAGATGTAAACTGCAAAAAATTACTACTATGGAACTGAAGAAAAACAAAGCAGAGTTCTTAAACTGCAACTTGGCCGGATTCGGTCACACAGAGGGTTATTTGGTATTGGACGAGATGCGTCCGGGTGACAAGCTGTATATGGTTCGCGAAGATGAGAACAAGCATGATCTGGATGCCATTGCGTTGTTCTACGTTCCGAAGCACGAGTTGCCGAAAGACACACAGCTGTTCAGTATCTCATTAGGCAAGCCCAAGAAAGCGAACGCACAAGAGCGAACGGTGGAAGCGTTGCACGTTGGTTACATTCCCGGTCGTGACAACACCCAACTGGCACAACTGATGGACTTTGGTCACCAAGACATCTTCGAATGCGTCATCACATCGGTAGATAAAGAGGTTCACCCGAACCAGCAAGTGCAAATACGGGTAAACTTGTTAAAGAAGAAATAATAAATTGATACTATCATGAAAACGGTTATTTTGAAATGGAACCCCGCGTTCTCATCGTATAACATGCACCACTATCTCTCCGACTTGATTGATATGGTTACAGAGTACGAACCAGACTATAACTGGTCGGTATGGGATTGGAACCAGATTCACGAAGGAGATAGATTCTTCTGGGTGAAAGTCGGCATGTACGGTCAAACAGGTATCGTTGCTTCCGGAAAAATCACTTCGGAGCCGTACAAAGATGAAGACTGGTCAGGTAGAGGTCGAGAGACTTACTACGTTGACTTCCTTCCGGATGTAGCTATCAATCCTGATGCGTTGCCCATCCTCACTTGCGAGGAACTGGCGAAAGCCATTCCAGATTTTGAGTGGGACAAAGGTCATTCCGGCTTGGTACTGACAGACGAGCAAGCAGAGAAATTAGAGCAAGTATGGGAAAAGTTCTTGAAAAAGAATGAGGCTGCATTCTCTGATGCTTTGAAGAAAGACAACTTGGTTGATTTGATTTATATGAGCAGGTCTTAATCTGCTCTCGGAGCAGGCCTGACATGCCGTGTAGTGCATCCATCTTAGCCTGCTCCGTTTTATTTTAAAAGATATATGAACAGAACACCCAGTGACATAGAGCCATTTGTTCAAATCGCATTACGTTTGCAAACGCTTGTTCAGCAAAAACAATACGACCTGATTCCGTCGCTTTTCACGTGCATTTCCTATAAGAGCGGAGGTGCGTTATCCATAAGATTAGCTGATATTAGCGACCCTTTCTATCGTGAAAGTATGCTTATCTTAACCACTCCTGATGGCTCAAAAATGGAAGACCAAGACGAGATTTTTTGGCGAAACCTTATAGTAGAAAAGTCCTTTATGGGAGCATGGCAAGTATTTTTAATGAAAAAACTGTGGCATTGTTTGCCTCTTTATGATCATGCAGGTTACAACAGGGCAACTTTCTTTTATTCGAATAATCAATTGAAAGAATTCGCTACTAGAGGAAAAGATGATTTCGACCGTCCTGTTGAAAATCTTGATTTCCACTTATATGATGCCACCCCATCGCTTCAATATATAGACGATAGTTTTATCATAAAGGTATTTGTATGGAATAACTGGCGTGGATTGTTCACAGAAACGGAGCCCATACACATTGACCAGTCCGGCAATATTACATTTGGAGAGTCGCAATTAGATACATTATTTGAGCATAATTGTGGTATATTGTTTTAATTTTTAAAGTATGTTAGGTGCAATCATAGGCGATGTCGTAGGTAGTATCTACGAGTTTAACAACATCCACACAACGGAGTTTCCGCTGTTCAGTCCGAATAGTACTTTCACGGACGACAGCATCATGACGATGGCAGTCGCCGAGTGGCTGCTGGCTGACGAAGAGCACACGCATTCCTCGCTCATTGAGATCATGGAGCGTTATTACGAGGAGTTTCCGAACCCTATGGGTGGTTACGGAGCCAGCTTTGCACAATGGCTTGCCACACCCACGGCACAAAAGAAGCCGTACAACTCATTCGGAAACGGTAGTGCCATGCGTGCGTCCGCGTGCGGTTGGGTGGCTCACAGCCGTCAAGAGGCTATGATGCTGGCAAAAATATCTGCCGAGATAACACATGACCATCCCGAAGGCATCAAAGGCGCACAAGCGGTTGCAGGCGGTGTATGGATGTTGCGTCACGGTGCGCTTCGGTGCGACGTGCAGGAGTTCTTGGAAAGTTTAGGCTATACCTTTGAAGAAGACCTCAAATCGCTGCAAAGCACCTATAGTTTTGACGAGACCTGCCAAGGGACTATCCCTGCTGCCTTTACCGCTTATGGTGAGTCCGGAAGTTTCGAAGGAGCTATCCGTAATGCCATCTCCATCGGTGGTGATAGCGACACGGTGGCATGTATAGCAGGTGCGTTTTCCGAGGCGTTTGAGAAGAGCATACCAGCCGACATCATGCGCGAGATGCGTAAACGTCTGCCCGGAGACTGGTGGCGTATCATCTGGCGTATCAAAGCATTTGAGAACCACAATGTTGCTCCAGATCATATCGACTTCTTGCAGTCAGAGGATATTTTCGTTTTCGGTAGCAATAAAGACGGCCATCACTACGGAGGCGCAGCGGCTTACGCTCATAAGTATTTCGGAGCCGAATGGGGCGTGGGTGAAGGTATCACCGGCAAATGTTACGCCTTGCCCACAATGGAGGGTGAGAAAGAACTGGAAGCAGCTGTGGAGCGTTTCACCCGCTGGGCAGAAGATGACCAAGAGCACAATTACAAAGTGACGGCTGTCGGTTGCGGTATTGCCGGTTACGATGTAGAGGACGTGGCGCTTCTATTCTATGAGGCGGCTGCGCTGCCGAATGTCTATCTGCCGCAGTGCTTCTGGAATGTGATAGACAAGTACAACCGGATTGTGTAAGACGGTGATTATACAAAGGTTGATTGTTATATCTTCAGAGCATGAGCAAAGCGGGGCACCCGCTTTTGGACTTGACCAAGTTAAAACGACCGTTTCGCAGCGTAAATCCGTGGATTTCCACAAAAAAACTCTGGAAATCCAGTCATTTTAGAAAAAACACTCTATGCGGATTATTAAAAACTCATAACAAAAACCTTGGAAAAAATGCCATTATTTCCAAGATTTTTCGTGCTTTTTACCTTTGGTAAATCTACCGAACTTTGATTTTAACTTATAGAGGATCATAACTATAGAGAGAATTTCGGAAAAGAAGTACGCCTATACTACCACAAAACACCCTGAAAATCGGAAAAGTGCGTAATATTGGATGATATTTTATAGGAAAAGCGTGTGTTTTTTGTGTAAAAATTATAGAAAAAGCGTGCAAACTCTTGCGTAATTCGAAAAAAAGTAGTAACTTTGCAGCGGATTTTATAACAGAACTATGCTACAACGTAAATTTACTACTGAGTTATCCCGTTTTTTGCAGGAAGAACCGGACAAGATCATGATTGTAAACGGAGCCCGTCAGATTGGCAAGTCATACCTTATCCGTTATGTGAGCCAACAGCTATTTGCTCACTATATAGAGATTAATCTGCAAGAAGACAAGGACGGCCCACGGACGTTTGCGAACGTTCATTCCGTGCAGGATTTCTATGTGCAATTGGGTATCTTTGCCGGCAATGAGTTAGGCAGTCGCGAGGACACCATCATTTTTCTGGACGAGATTCAGGCTTATCCCCATTTGTTGACAATGCTCAAGTTCCTTAACCAAGACGCACGTTACAGATATATTGCCAGCGGTTCGCAATTAGGAATAGCATTGAAGATGACCCCTTCTACACCGATGGGTAGCGTGGCGATTAAGCAGATGTACCCGTTGGATTTTGAGGAGTTTCTATGGGCTATGGGAGCCAACTCGGAGTCCATCTCCGCTATTCGTTCGCAGTTCGAGAAACGCGGAATGCTGAATGAATCGCTTCACGAATATGTAATGAGGATGTTCCGTTTCTACCTGATTGTGGGCGGTATGCCGGAAGCGGTTAATCAGTTTGTACAAGATCAGAATATAACCAAAGTACGTGCCATCCAGCAAGATATTATTGAATTGTATCGTGTGGATGCCTCTCAATACGACGAAGAACGGAAGCTGAAGATACGTACTATTTACGACCTTATTCCGTCGCTACTGGAGAATAAGAAAAAACGCGTCGTTTATCGCGACATCGAGCACAATAAAAACAAACGCTACGAACACTATGAGGAGGAATTTGAGTACTTAACCGCTTCGGGAGTGGCAATGGCTGTGCGCGCTATCAGCAATCCACATTTTCCACTGAAAGAAAGCGAGCAGAAGAACCTGCTGAAGCTGTATATCAATGATGTAGGACTGCTGACATACCTGTTGTACAAAATGAACGTGAATGCCATTCTGGAGGACATTAAGAGCATCAACTTAGGAACGGTATATGAGTCCGCTGTTGCGCAGGAACTGCACGCACACGGATGTCCGCTCTTTTATTACGATAATAAGAAACTCGGAGAGGTGGATTTCATAATCGACGATTATACTAACCTATCCGTACTCCCGATAGAGGTCAAGTCAGGCAAGGATTATTACGTGCACAGTGCGTTGGATAAGTTCATCTCTAACAAGGATTATTTTGTAAAGGATGCTATCGTCCTTTGCAATCAGCGTGAGGTCAAAACAGACAAAGACGGAGTAACATACATGCCGGTTTATTATTCTATGTTTATCCAGGGGAATAATAGCACCGATGATATGATTTTATCCTTACCAAAAATGCCAGTATAAACTAACTAAATCATCACCATGGCACAGAACAAAGGAGCAATAGTTCGCTACCGCGCGATAGACCGATGCTTGCGGTCTAAACATGGCAAGTATGGCATAGAGGAATTGCGCGCAGCTTGCGCTGACGCGCTGTATGACGCCTTCTCGGAGCGCATGAGTGTGAGTCGTCGTCAGATTTATGACGACATCAACCACATGGAATCGAATGCTGGTTATCGTGCCGAAATTGAGCATTACCGTGACGGCAAGAAAATGTACTATCGCTATGCCGACCCGGATTTCTCCATTGAGAAAACGCCAATCTCGTCCGAGGAGATGGATCAACTCAAAGAGACCATCCTCATGCTCAACCGTTTCAAAGGGATGCCGCAATTCGAGTGGATGGAAGAAATCCTCAGCAAGTTGGAAGACAAGTTCCACCTCAAAGGAGCGGAAGACTCCGTCATCGGCTTCGAGCAAAATCTCGACCTCAAAGGCTTGGAGAACATCACTCCACTCTTTGAGGCTATTGTGAACAAGCAGGTGCTTAACATCCGCTACAAGTCGTTCAAGAAGAACAAGCCCATTACGTGCGAGGTTCATCCGTATTACCTCAAGCAGTACAACAACCGATGGTTCTTGTTTGGCTGGAATACGGAGTTTGGCGCTATCACGAACTTTGCCCTTGACCGTATCGAAGCGGTGTCGCACATGTTGGGTGAGTACAAACCAAAGCCCGATGGACTGGATTTCGACGAGTATTTCGAAGATGTGGTGGGCGTTACCATCCCGAAGGGCAAGGTCGAGCATGTCGTCATGCGCGTTGCGCCTGATAGATATCCTTATATCAAGAATAAGCCGCTTCATCCCTCGCAGCATAACTACGACAAGGAGTTCCGTGTCAGTATAGATGTAATACCGAACAACGAACTGATTGCGCTTCTTCTTTCGTTTGGCTCGCAACTGGAGGTGCTTGAACCGCAGAATGTCCGCGAAATGATGAAGGAGCATGTGAAAACATTGAATAAATTTTATAAGTAACGCACTTTTTTGTAACCTGTGCACTATCTCTGCACACAAAGGCAGTACTTTTGCACCGGATTTGAGAAAAACAGACAGAGTTTATTTAATGTTTCACCCCTAAAATGGAGATTTGATTTATGAATACAATGCGTCAATACGATGTTCTTAAAAAGTTTATTACGTCTCAGAATGTAAAGACTTTATCTAAACGCGATACAGCAGATTTATTGCTGGTATTGTATGCATTGTATCATGATTATAATATAGTAGTAACCACCAGCGAGTCTATTAGTATCCCCGGCTGTGAGTTAATACCTCATACTCATTCGCATGTTGATCCTGAAATATACTATCCTGAAATAGGAAGAATCTTCACGGAATTTAACGAGAATCCATTGCTAAAGCATAGCGATAGCAAATTAACCAGTGAGGAGTATCGAGATTTAGTAGAATTGTTGTGCTCTTATTTATCCTATTCTTCACCGGAAAGTATTTACCCTAAAGAACTGTCGAATCTGTTCCAATTCTTCATCAAGCAAAGTGGATGCAAGAGCATTTACAATCCTTTTGCTGGTATGGCCTCGATAGCCATCTCTGATGAGAAGTTAGACGCCTATTACATCGGGCAAGATATTGAAATTGGTAATTCAATCATCTCGCAGATTCGTTTAGATGCTAGTGGTTTATCCAAAACATCGGAATTTTATCGTGAGAATTGTTTTACGTCATGGCGGGATGAACAAGCTGAAGCTATTGTTGCAATGATGCCTTGGGGACTGAAACTGGTTGCAAAAGATTTTCATCAGTCCCAACTGCCGCCAGAATATTATGGGCTGTCATGTGAAGAGTTCTTCTATAGACAAGCATGTCGAAGCCGTATTGCAAAATCTGTAATAGGATGCTCAAGTGCGTCATTCTGTATGTCTCCACGCAGTATGGAGACGCGAGAATGGCTGTGCAAGCAGCGCATCGTAGATACAATTATTGAGTTACCATCCGTGTTGCTCAATACTAACCTTGCTCCCTATATTATTGTGATAACGCCGAACGAGCAGCACGATTATGTGCGGTTCGTGAATGCCAAATCACTCTTCTCTGTTGAGAAAAAACGTAAATGTCTTGATATTGATAATCTTCTGTGGAAGCTTGCCCCGGATGATCCATCAATTGTTAAATATGTTCGATATGAAAAAATGCAAGAGACATCTTGTGTCTTTTCGTACGACTTTTACGAGAGTGCAAACTCCGAGTTACGTCCTAATGAGCAGCCGAAATTCATCCATGAATTATTGGCTCAAGATCGCGGTGAGGTATGCAATCCGGTCGAACCTTTGATAGAGGTTACGCCAAAAGATTTTTCATCGGAATTCATAGATGTATGTTCTATGCCTACACCGGGTGTGACCCCAAATCGAGAGGGGCGCGCTTATAGAAAATATTTTGGTCCTCATCTTGTCCTTATCCCCGGAGGTGGAAACGGTGTGAAGATGTATTGGCACCGAGAAGAAACTGCTTTCTGTGCCCATAGTAATTTCTTGGCATTGCAACTCTCGTCCAAGGATATTTCCATAGAGTACATAATCTATGTGCTGCTGGATTACCAACGTGTGAAGGATTTCATGAGTGGATCTTATGCGTTGAAATTGACATGGAGTATATTCAAGAACATCCCTATCGTCATCAACACCAATCCTGATGAACAAAAAAGGATAGTTGAATCAGCTAAGGCAACCGCTCTGCAGGAACGTCAGGCTGTAATTGATGCTACACGCGCAAGACTCAACTTGCAAAATACGGCATCGGATATTGCCCACATGCTTGGTACCCCGTGGGGAAATCAGGCAAAGATTATTCGTCGCTTGCAAAAGTATCGCGGCGATAAAAACGCACCCGAATTTGGAGAGAACATAGAGGCTCTTATCAGCATTTCGTACTATATCAATCGTATCGTGAAAGCGATGGACGTTGATTCTATGACCTTTGATAAAGAAAAGGTGAATTTATTTGACTTCCTGAACTCATACATTAAAATGATGAGGCTTTGCGATATGCTGGATTGCCATGCTGACATGATTAGCACGGACAATGAGTTATTTGTTGATGTAGATACTACTATGCTTCAAGTACTCATGGACAGCCTATTTGAGAATGCGCGTCGCCATGGTTTCAGGAAAGAAGTCAAGGAAAGTAATCAAATTTTCCTTGTGCTAAGCAAGGTTCTCTTTAATGAGCAACCTTTTGCGTTAATTTCTGTACGGAATAATGGTTTGCCTTTCCCGGATGGCTTTACCATTAAAGATTATATTTCTAAGCGGCGCTTCTCGGGTAAATCCGGACGAACCGGTTTAGGAGGCTACCATGTGTATCAGATAACGAAGAAGCATGGTGGATTTATGGCGCTTAGGTCAGACGAGGAATGGAATGTCATCGTAGATATTCTGTTGCCTCTTGGCGATGTTGAAAGTGAAAACATTTATACCCCATACGATTATGAGACAGTATAATGTAATATGGGCTGACGATGATATCTATCAGTTGGCTACTGATAAGGATATTGCAGATTGGCGTCGTGACGATCAAATCAATATTATTGCACGAGCCAATACCGGCACCAAGCTGAGAGAGGCTATGAAAAAACATGTCGGTATAGTGGATGCCGTTATTGTTGACGCTAATTTTGATGCAAATGAAATTGTCGTTGATGATGAGAAAATCATCAGCGGCTTACGTCGGGCTTTTGACCTCAATCGCACTTACAACGAAGACGAGAGAAGAGGCATTCCCTTCTTCCTTTATACTGGCCGCACGAAAGATGTACTATATCAGGCATGTGATTCGGACGATCGAAAGAGTTTGAAGGAGATGTTTGAGGATACCGGTAGATGGATTGATAAAGGAAAGATTGAAATCAGCCTTGACCGTCTGTTCTCCAAAATCAAAGAAGACGTAGAAGCTGTGAACACGATGGACTTCAAACTTCGTCGTCAATTTTCTGACGAGTTCAATGCGGCAGAGCTGATTGAGGACGGACAGATTTGGTTGATGGATGCATTGAAATTTGAATATGATGTCAAGGTCGAGTATAATGACGTTAAGCAATATTTCAATTCTGCGCGTGGTATTTGGGAACAAATTACTAACGGCTTAAAAGAGCACAAAATAATCCCTCGTATTTCTACGATTAATGGCGTATTAGCATATCTGGGAAATAAAGAGGTGGACTACTACAAGCCACTTAAAACTATAATGCACCCCACTTTATGGAAATCGTTGGATTACTTTTTGGATATCACCCAAGATGGTTCGCATAAATCCAAAGAACTCACATATAAAGTAATAGATTATGTGCGCACAAGTGGAAATGTGAATTTACATCGAAGTATTACTTATATCGTTATGGATTTGCTCCTATGGTATAAATCTATAATGGAGAATCCACCACGGGAGCCGTTGTGGGAGACACTTTTTAAAGACGAAGGAGAAATCAAAGAATATTATAACGGTAGATATACACAATATTACGTTGCATCAAAGCAAATATACGAACTGAAGGTTAAAAAGGGAGCCACTTTACCTGTTGGACGCAAAGTGCGGATACTCGATTTCAAGGAAACGGATTACCCATTCTTTGTCCCAGAAGGAGAAGTAAAACAGGTAGTATTCAATACCCAATATGAAATAATTGAAGATTTTTGATTCCTGTGCACTATCTCTGCACACTAAAGCAGTACTTTTGCACTCGGAAACGGGAAACAAGGATAAAACTCGGAAACAGAAAAAGCTAAGAACACGATTATAAATGGCTAAAGAGACGAACATATCAACGGCACAGGAGTTGTATAATTTCTTGTACAAGGCGTGCGATATTATACGCGGGCCGGTGAGTCATGAGAACTTCAAGGACTACATCACACCGCTGCTGTATTTCAAGCGGCTGAGTGACGTGTATGATGAGGAAACGGCTGTCGCGCTGCAAGAGAGTGGCGGCGACGAGGAATATGCCGCTTTTCCGGAGCAGCACCGCTTCGTCATTCCGGACGGTTGCCATTGGAGCGACATCCGCAATCGTACGGAGAACCTCGGCAGTGCCATCGTGGGTGCTATGCGTCAGATAGAACTCGCCAATCCTGAAACGCTGTACGGTGTGCTCAGTATCTTCGGCACAAGCAACTGGATGAACAAGACCATCCTTGACGATGCCAAGATACGCGACCTGATTGAGCATTTCTCTTCCCGCAAACTCGGCAATAACGATTACCCCGCAGACCTTATGGGCGATGCTTATGAGATTCTGCTCAAGCAGTTTGCCGACGAGAGCAAGAAGAAAGCAGGTGAGTTCTACACGCCTCGCAGCGTGGTACGCCTTTTGGTTCGCATCCTTGACCCGCAGCCCGGAGAATCTGTCTATGATCCTGCGTGCGGCAGCGGCGGTATGCTGATTGAGGCGATACGTTACATGCACAACGATTCGCTCTGCTGTGGCGCCATCTACGGTCAGGAGAAGAACGTGACCAACGCCGCAATCGCCAAGATGAACCTCTTCCTCCACGGAGCGAGTGACTTCAATGTGCGTCAGGGCGATACGTTACGCGAGCCGAAGATATTGAGTGGTGACCATCTGGCACGTTTCCATTGCGTGCTGGCCAATCCGCCTTTCTCGCTCGAACAATGGGGCGCGACGGAATGGAAGAACGACCTATACGGGCGTAATCTCTACGGCACACCCAATGACAGCAACGGCGACTACGCTTGGATTCAGCACATGGTAGCCAGCATGAAGCCGGTTGTCGGTCGAATGGCTGTGGTATTGCCGCAAGGCGTACTCTTCCGTGGCGATACCGAGCAACGTATCCGCGAGAAACTCATTCGTGAGGACAAGATCGAAGCCGTCATCACCTTAGGCGACAAACTCTTCTACGGTACCGGCCTGTCGCCGTGTTTCCTTGTGCTGCGTGCACAGAAACCTACCGCGCATGTCAATCGTATTCTCATGGTAGATGGCACCAAGATACTGACCAAACGCCGTGCGCAGAACGTCTTGGAAGAGAGCGATGTCAATCGTCTGTATGAACTCTATCATAACTACCGCGACGAGGAAGATTTCGCTCGCGTGGTGACGAATGAAGATGTGCTGAAGAAAGACTGCAACCTCAGTCCAAACAGGTATATCCAATACCACCAAGCAGAACACGAGTCGTACGAGGATGTATTGGCGCAATTCAAAGCGGCTGTAGAGCGTGTGAACAAGGCGGAAGCCGCTTATCGTAGAACAATGGCATAATTGAAACTATATGACGTTACAACAACTTGAAAGTTATCTCTGGGGAGCGGCGGTATTGCTGCGCGGACAGATTGACGCGAGCGGATATAAGGAATATATCTTCCCGCTGATGTTCTTCAAGCGCGTGAGCGATGTCTATGACGAGCAGTATAACCGTTATCTGGAGGAGAGTGACGGCGACGAGGATTATGCCCGTTCGCAGGAATATGATATTATCGTGCCGGAGGGCGCACACTGGAATGACGTACGCAAAATGACGGAGAATGTCGGTCAGGCGCTTGTGGACGCTTTCCGTCAGATAGAAGAAGCCAATCCGCCGAAGGAGATTAACGGACGGATGGTAGGCGGCTTAACCGGTATCTTCGGAGACAAAAGTGGTTGGACGAACAAGAACAAGATGCCCGACCGTATTATATTGTCGTTGATAGAGCATTTCTCCACACAGACGCTTAGTCTGGAAAACTGTCCTGCGGATGAGATGGGACTTGGCTATGAGTATCTCATCGGTCAGTTTGCCAATGACGCAGGCCATACCGCGCAGGAGTTCTATACCAACCGTACAGTGGTGACGCTGATGGCGGAGATTCTGCAACCGAAGCCGGACGAGAGTATCTACGACCCGACTTGCGGTAGTGGCGGTATGCTTATCAAGTCGCTCACGTATCTCAAAGACCATGGTCAGGAATGGCGTGGTGTGCAGGTGTTTGGTCAGGAGGTGAATAACCTGACGGCAGCTATCGCACGCATGAACCTATATCTGCATGGTATCGTCGATTTCAGTATCGCTAACGCAGACACTTTACGCGAACCGGCGTTCACGCGTGGCGACCGTTTGCAGCAGTTTGACGTTGTGCTTGCCAATCCTCCGTATTCTATCAAGAACTGGGACCGTGCAGCTTTCCAACACGATGCCTATGGCAGAAATGTTCTTGGCACACCTCCACAAAGCAAAGCGGATTATGCCTTTATTCAGCATATTATTGCGTCTATGGATCAACACCATGGCAGATGTGCTATCTTGTTGCCTCATGGCGTATTGAATCGCTTGATAGAGCGCGACCTTCGCAAGAAACTGCTTGAAATTGATGTAGTTGAAGCAGTAATAAGTGTTGGTAAGAACCTATTCTTCAATTCTCCGATGGAAGCCTGTATATTGATATGCAGGAATAATAAATCAGTTGAGAGAAGGGGAAAGATTCTTATGATTAAGGCTACGGATTTGGTAGAGCGTAAGAATACTGAAAGTTATTTGACGGATGAGCATATCGGTTTGATTAGTGACATCTATGCCAATTACAAGGAAGAGGAATATCGGTCTGTGATAGTGGATGTAAATACCATTGACCCGAAAACGTATTCCATATCTCCTAAGTTGTATGTTAAGTCGCCGAATAAAGATACGGAAGATGTAGAAGAATTATCTCAACAATGGGAAGATATCTCGGATACTCTGAACGAAAATGTTGAATCCTTGCTAAAGCTGTTTGTGTAATGGAGATAGTACGATTTGCAGATATTGTCACTCGTGTTAACACAAGAGAAGACCGTTTCAATACAGATAAGATATACTATGTTGGTGGAGAACATATAGCATCAAATGAGTTGATGGTTCACCAACGTGGTATTATTAAAGGTTCTACGATTGGACCGATGTTTTATTGCGGCTTCAAAGCAGGAGATATTCTGTTTGTGACACGTAATCCTCATTTGCGCAAATGTGCAATGGTCGACTTCGATGGCATCTGCTCTGAGAAAACTTTTGTGCTGGCGACCAAAGATTCGTCCAAATTGCTACAAAAATATTTGGCTCTCGTTATGCAGAGTGATGACTTTTGGACGTATTGCGAGGAAAACAAATCAGGAGGAGTTAATTTCTTCCTTAATTGGAGTACACTCGCCAATTACGAGTTTGAACTGCCTTCGTTGGATGAGCAGCGAGTGTTAGCAGACAAACTCTGGGCAGCGTACGAAGTAAAGGAAAGTTACAAGAATCTTCTCACACAGACCGATAAACTCCTCCATGCTCAATTCCAAAAGATACAGGATGAGGCGAAGGAGCAAAAACTCAGCTCGTATATTGTTAGAGGCGTATCATATAAACCCGATGATATTTGCAGTAATGAGGAATCTTCCAAAATAATATTACGAGCTAACAATATATCAAATCAGACGCTCAACTTTGATGATATTGTATTTGTGAAAGGTGAACGTGTGAAAGACGTCCAATTATTGAAAATGGGAGATGTACTGATGTGCGCCTCCAGTGGAAGTCAAGAACATGTCGGTAAAGTGGCTTTAGTAAGTGAGGATTATGCAAATGTGTCGTTTGGCGCATTCTGCTTAGTCGTTAGAGGCCATGATATTTTACCGGAATACTTATTCGCGTTACTCGGTTCATCTTCGTTTAGAAATCACATTGAACTAATGTGCAATGGAACAAGTATTCTAAATATTCGTCGAGAATATATTGAAGACTGGATATGTCCGATTGCTGATGAACGTCAACAGCAAGAGTTTGTTCGTGTCTTTAATCAAGCAGAACAGACGAAAGCATCGTTGAATAAAGGTATAGAGGCGATTGAGGCCGTTATCCGCAGTCTCATTGCGGAGGGTACGACGAAAGTATAGTGTGGATGGCGCGAGAGTGGCTTGAGAGTGGCTGAATATAGCGTATATGTATCGTATATCTATCGTGTATCTATCGTGTTTGACAGCGGATGTATAGCGGATTGATGGTTAGTTGCCAGCAGCCAAATATGAAGACGAGCAATTTACGAGAGAGATACGGGACGGATACGAGACGATAGAAAAACAAAACTGAATTTATTATTTGTGTAGATATGTTTAACGAGACGAACACCATTGAGGAGATGCTGATTGCAGCAGCCGTTGGTCAAGGATGGGAATACCGCAGTGCTGCAGAGTTGGAACGCAGTACCAGTAGTGTACTGTTAGAGACAGTATTGCAGGACGCGTTGCTGCGTCTGAACCCTATTACGCCGGACCAAGCCGCACAAGTGATTAACTCGCTTCGGACAGTTATCATCGGCGCACGGCCGGATAATCTTGTGACACGCAATCAACAGTTGCGTAAGATGCTCTTTGAGGAGAACTCTTATCCGTTCGGCAAGGACGGCGAGCATATCGCTATCCGTTTCTTCAGCGAAGATCCGTATGAGGACAGCCGAATCGTAACAAATCAATGGGAGTTTCCGCGTCCGAGTATCAACGGAGGCAAACGCTTGGATATTGTATTCCTGATTAACGGTATACCTTTGGTCATCGGCGAGACGAAGACACCGGTTCGCCCTGCTGTCACATGGGCGGATGGAGCTGAAGACATCCTGCTGTACCAGAAGTCTATTCCGGAGATGTTCGTTACCAACGTCCTCTGCTTTGCTACGGAGGGCAAGGAGTTCTACTATAGCGGTATCGGTGCGCCTATTCAGAAATGGGGACCGTGGTACTGCGACGAAGAGCGTCGTCACGGCACGCTGGCGGATGTGCAGATTAACTACTCGCATCTGATGCAACCGGACAAGATACTGGATATATACCGTTACTTCACGGTCTTCACTACCAATCCAGACACCAACCGCAAGATGAAAGTGGTGTGCCGTTACCAGCAATACGAAGGCAGCAATGCCATCGTGGAGCGTGTGCGGGAAGGCAAGACCAAACGCGGACTGATTTGGCACTTCCAAGGAAGCGGCAAGTCATGGCTGATGGTGTTTGCTGCGCAGAAACTGCGTAACATGCCGGAACTGCATAATCCGACGGTGGTGATTGTGGATGACCGTATAGATTTGGAAGACCAGATAACGGGTGACTTCACACGCGCAGAGATACCGAACCTGTTCTCCGCTACAAGCAAGGAGAGGCTGGAGGAGTTCTTCCATGGCGACCAGCGCAAGATCATGATTACCACCATCTTCAAGTTCGGCGACGTGAACACCGTTTTGAGTGAACGCGACAACATCATTGTGATGGTGGATGAGGCACACCGTACGCAGGAACGCGAGTTAGGCGTGAAGATGCGTAACGCGCTGCCGAACGCATACTTCTTTGGCCTTACCGGTACGCCGATTAACAAGCGCGAGACGAACACGTTTGCTACCTTCGGTACCGATGTCGATGAGAGCGGCTATCTGTCGCGCTACAGTTTCCAGAACTCTATCGACGATGGCGCTACGCTGGAGTTGAGTTTCAAACCTGTGCCGGTAGAACTAAAGCTGGACGAGAAAGCGCTGCAAGAGGCATTCGATGAGATGACCGATATGATTAGCGAGGAGGAGAAAGGCAAACTGGTTCAGAAAACCAGCATCGAGGCGTTCTTTACCGCTCCTTCGCGTATCAACCGTGTGTGCAACTTCATCGTGCGGCACTTCCGCGAGTACGTGGAGCCGACCGGACTGAAGGCGCAAGTGGTGGTTTATAACCGCGCTTGCTGCGTGGCATACAAGAAAGCGCTGGATACGCTGCTCGGCACGACCGACCAGACGACCATCGTCATGCACACCGGCGATGACAAAGGTGGTGAGTTCCAGCAGTGGCGTCGTTCGCGTGACGAGGAGAAGCAACTGCTTGACCAGTTCCGCGATCCGCTGTCGCCACTGAAATTTGTCATCGTGACGAGCAAGCTGCTAACCGGCTTCGATGCGCCGATTCTGCAATGTATGTATCTGGACAAGCCAATGAAGGACCACACGCTGCTGCAAGCCATCTGCCGTACGAACCGCAAATACGATTCACGCAAGCAGTTTGGTCTGGTGGTGGATTTTGTGGGTGTGTTTGACAATGTGGCGAAGTCGCTGAACTTCGATGAGAAGTCCGTCAAGACCGTTATCCGCAATATTCAGGAGATAAAGAATCTCATTCCGAAGTTCATGCAGGAGTGCCTGGATTTCTTCCCGAATGTGGATAGACAGGTCGGTGGCTTTGAGGGCTTGGCGGCTGCACAGCAATGTTTATACACAGCCGACTTGCGCGACCGTTTTGCACAGCACTATATGCGTCTGCATAAGGCATGGGAAGCCGTTAGTCCGGATGAGTGCTTGCGTGAGTTCCAAAGTGATTATATCTGGCTTGGGCAAGTCTATGAGAGCATCAAACCGATTGGCACCGAAGGTTCGCTGATATGGAAAGTGCTCGGTCCGAAGACCATTGAGCTGATTCACCAGAACGTGCAGACGATTGACATCGGCGAGAACCTAGAGGAACTGGTTCTTAACTCGGAAGTCATCAACAGCGTGCTCGATGTAGCCAAAGCCGGTGGTGAGGTGATTAAGATTGAGAAGATGCTGGAACTGCGTCTGGGCAAGCATAAAGGCGACCCGACATTCCAACGCTTCTCCGACAAACTGCGTGCGCTCAAAGACAGGATGCACGATAACCTGATTACCAGTATCGAGTTCTTGAAGGAATTGCTCCAGATGGCAAAAGAGGTGCTGGAAGAGGAGAAGAAACAGAATCAGCCGGTGGACAAGCGGCAGAAAGCGAAAGCGGCGCTGACCGAGCTGTTTGAGAGTATCCGCTCCAAAGATACGCCGATTGCCGTAGAAGCGGTGGTGAACGATATTGATACGCAGGTGGTTGCCATCGTGCGCAAGTTCACCGACACTTTCGCCACTCTCGCAGGCCAGAACGAGGTGAAACGCCAACTACGCTCCATCCTCTGGATCAAGTACAAAATCAAAGATAACGAGGTCTTTGAGAAAGCGTACAAGTATATTGAGATGTATTATTGATGACGGCGAGCCAGATGTATGATTCTGAGCACGATGACATATGAAGAGATATATCGCGAAATCAGTCATGATTTTCGCGATGTTCTCGATTATTACAAGCAGACCTTAAAGCCTAAGGTATGCAAAAGTGCTCAGAAATCTCGTATCTATCCGTGGCGCAAATTTGACTTTTATACGCATCCAAAAAGTCGAAACAAATACGTCTATTTCAGTATCGTCAAAAAGCATTCTCTCTGGGAATCTCCTGAAGTCGTTAACTTTTGTGAATACGAAGGAAAGTACGGCAAAGAGATTATTACTGTGGCTGTATGGAAAGACAGAATGACTTTCCGTCCCACAATAATAATTAGTGTGTTCCAAGCTCACTTTTTCAAGCGATATTTTGAGCGGTTTATTAAGAATGATCAGGCGGAATACGACAAAATCGCTATATTCTTGGCGAGAAATGCGTACTCGCTTCCATTGAGTAGTGAGGCAGTTAGTGCTAACGAGTTGTTAAAAGACGAGCCGGGATACCTGAACGCCGCGTTGCTCAACCTTGACGGTTTATGTTTTGGGAAAGTGAGCAAGGATAATCGCAATATCATCATCTACAAAACGTTTCTTCCCTTTGATGAATTGCATTCTATCCAGAATGAGAAAGTGCTTCCGGAATATATACGAATGTTAGCGACGCAAGGCTGCGCTGATTATCCGCAATGCAGCGAAACTATCAACACCTTGTATATGGATTCAGCGCGAAAGTTACGTGACATACTTCTGGGAGATAATGGCATGACAAACGAAGAACGTATTCGTGCCTATCTGCAAGAATACTCCAAGGCGTGTCACGCACTATACAAGTACATTATAGTATAGAAATGAAGAACTATCTGGAACTTAAAATACCTATTCAGAGGAATGCGCAATGGTATCGGGAACTATGCGATGCCATGCAGGAAGAGCGCATTCCTGTGCGTTGGCAGAACGGCTTCTATCATATCACCGTGGCTTTCTTACACGACGATAATCACGTTAAGGAACTACGAGATACATTTGCACAAATCCTTTCCGTGAGACAAGCTCCGTCGATAACTCTCGATAAATTGGAGGCATTCGCGACTCAGAGTGGAAAAGAGATTGTCATCAACCTTGAGCCTTTACATCCATCCGAAGAACTATTAGCGCTCATCAACGAAATCCGGACAGCAGCCATCAATAGTGGTTCGCAAATAAGTAAGGATTTCTTTATTCATATCACTCTCGGTAGAATAGATGCGCAAGACGTTACTTTAGATGAGGTAAAAGACGTGATCTCCTCTATTGATTTTGAGCCTCTCAAAGTCTCTATTCGAGAAGCCGAGTACCGCTATTTCCGAGGAGTAACAATAAATCGTTGGACGTTATTATCAAATATATGAAAGACTATAAGCAAACAGAAGACGGGCTGTATGCCTATGAGTATCCGCGAGCATCGGTGACGGCAGATGCTGTGCTCTTTGCCGAGAAAGACGGTCAGATGTACGTGCTGCTCATTCAACGCGGCAACGAACCGTACAAAGGTTACTGGGCATTCCCCGGAGGCTTCCTCAATATGGACGAGACGGTAGCAC
>Ga0310690_10002480_pt1 | contig 29880 bp, 26 predicted proteins | sample AusTroGonzalo_MG_2_FD_207661 | JGI IMG/M metagenome (GOLD analysis project Ga0310690, IMG submission 207661) | Bovine rumen microbial communities from tropical cattle in Woodstock, Queensland, Australia - Gonzalo_04 (v2) (version 2) | ecosystem: Host-associated > Mammals > Digestive system >...
CGGCGGGAGTTTGTTTTTGCGTAAAACGCAAAAACAATTCGCGGGGCGTCGCCTCAAAATATCCAGAATAAATTCTGGATATTTACTCGGCTCCTACCGCGAGCGAACCCTGCGGGTTCTCCTCCCGTCCAAATTGCCAGAATCAAAATAAGACTCCCTTGGAGTCTTCTTCTGATTCTGGTGACCTCGGCGGGAGTCGAACCCGCGATTTTCTGGATGAGAACCAGACGTCCTAACCACTAGACGACGAGGCCACTGGAAATATTCTAGCATATTCTTAACTAATATTCAACACCACCATACGCTGGGATAGCGGAAACAAAGGTTTGGCCAGGTGCAAGTTTAATTTCATTGTTGTTATCGTCAAAGAATTTAATTTGATCACCTCTTGAGGCTTTATTCCAGGTACCTTTGATAGCTAAGCCATTTTGAAAAATATAAGCATTTCCAGAGCCGATAGCCTGTATGTCCTCGTGGTAATTATCCGCGGCTTTCTTTTCGGATACAACCATTGCTATTACTACTTTTGGACTCATCTGAGTTAGAGTACAAACATCTTCGGGGTTTCGTTCGCCTAAACTTTCGGCTGGGCAGGCGTAGACTTCATGGGCGTTACCGTTGCCATAGCTTCGTTTGTAGGTATTAGATGCAAGGTCATAACTATAGCTTACATTATAGGTTGGCACATTACCGAAAAATAAATTCACCGAAGACACCCTTGGTGCCAATTCTGATGTATTGTTTGTTGTGGGGCTTGTAATTACGAGCTTTTCCTCTGCTAAATTGTCGATATATTCACGGTTGGATTCTTCGGGTGTCATCCTCTTAAAGCCGTTAACATTGGAGACATTGTATCCTTTGTCGGTGCTAAATTGTTTTAGATATGAAGCAGTAGTAAATAAATTATTCCACAACCTATTTCTATAGGTGCCACGATACATATAAGTGTAATTTTCGGTCAAATCCTTATAGCCGCCAGCACGAAGGGCCGCCAAAGCGTCGTCTGCCCCACCAGCATGTACGATGGTGCAATCAAAAGGTGTATCCCACTCAAGATAATAAAGCCTGAGTGAGCGGATTGGTCCAATTACGGCCGATTGGGGGTTTTGATAAATCGCCGCAAAGCGCGTAATGCCAGCCTCGGCAATTGCTTCAAATACTACGCCAGCTTCATTTAGGCCAGCCTGTGGTCTAGCTCCGTCGGTACCATTGGGAGTTTGGATACAGTAAGTTGGAGCACTAACTTGAGATTCGCTAGCGAGCACCTCACCAGTCAAAGGACTATAAATTTGCTGAGTGGCATTTATTGATGGGATAGTTGGAAAAGTCAAAACCGCAACTTCCTCGCGAGGCATCAACAATCCACCCAGTATCAATCCCACGCCAACAACGAAACCGACACACCCGATAATTAAAAAGACCAACCATTTTTTACTTTTGCCTAAGGTTCTATTATCTTCGTTGGTCAGATTCATTACGATTTTTTCTTCCATTAGCCCTCCATTTTAAAATAATTATAACCGAAAAAAACATTTTTTGTATTTTTTCAAAAAAAGTATTAACAAAAATAAAATGGTTGTGCTATAATAAAAATCATGGAAAACAAAAAGGTCATACATAAGGTTTTCTATGCTGTTGCTCTGATTGTGATTTCGATGTTGATGCCACATGCAGTTGTCACGGCGGAAGAAAATACAACGTTTAATGTTAATGTTCAAGAATCCTTGTCGGTATCTATTGCTACTCCAGCTACTTGGGCTAGCGGTAGTGTGGGTTCATTTTTGAGAAATAAGGTTAGCGTAAATGTTGTTTCAAACAATTCAGCGGGTTTTACCGCTTCAATGACTACCAAAACGGCCGACACAGCTCTTACTAACACAGCAAAAAATACCTACACCATCCCAACACTAAGTAGTGCAGTTCAAAAAGGCTCTTTCCCAGCTAATTACTGGGGATATTCGTTAGATGATACCGATGCTGGCAATAACTCAAGCACCTACAACGCTTTAGTCGGTGCAGGCTCTACGCCAGTTACCATTCTTTCTAGTGCAAACGCTACTACTGGTAGCAAAGATTTTTATTTTGGCGCCAAAGCCGACATAACCAAGGCTTCAGGTACCTATATGGGAACAGTAGTAATCAGTGTTGTTTCTGGCGTAGTTGACAATTCTACTAACCCAATCACACCAACCAATCCAGTCACACCAGGCACTGACCAGGTCGCAAATTACGATAGTGGTTCCGGGAGAACGTCATATACCTATTCATCCACTAGTGGTAGCACTAAGACAACCACTACTCAAATCAGTAGTGGTGACAACAGGAGTGCTTACGAGGGGTATACCCCACCACAGGGCGTAACCCGTAGCGCCAAAACCAGCACGAGCAATGGAGCCAATCTTGCTGCCGGACTTGGTATCGCCGCCGCCATCGCTGCTACTTCTGGATTCTTCCTCTTCGTTGCTGTTCGCCGAGGAGACGAAGATGACGACGAAGACGAAAAATAATTATAAAATTGTGTTATAATATATCAAATGAAAGTTATTACTAGGTTTGCACCAAGCCCAACTGGCTACATTCATATTGGCAACGTTCGTTCTGCTATCTACCCTTACCTTCTAGCACGTCAGAATGACGGCAAAATGATATTGAGGATTGAAGATACGGATAGAGAGCGTTTTGTTGAGGGTGCGACAGAATTAATTGAAGAAACTCTGGAATGGTTAGGCCTTAATTGGGACGAAGGCCCAATCATTGGTGGTCCACATGCTCCCTATTTCCAAAGCGAAAGAAAAGAGATTTACCACGATTGGGCACGCAAGTTAATTGCTTCTGGTCGTGCGTACGCCGACCCCACCCCACCAGAAGTTATTGATAAATACAGAAAAGAGTGTAATGATAAAAAAATCCCGTTCTTGTACCGTAATTTCCGACCTAAAGATACCCCAGAATGGGAACCCGGAATACCTTTACGGTTTAAAACTGAACCCAAAAGCTATGAGTGGACCGATGAGGTCATGGGCGATATGCATACTGGCCCCGAAGTCTTAGATGACATTATTTTAATCAAAAAAGACGGCTTCCCGACTTACAACTTTGCACACATTGTAGATGACGCCGAAATGGGGGTTACTCATGTGATGCGTGGTGTTGAATACCTTTCTAGTACACCTAATTATTTAGCAATTTATGAAGCCTTAGATCTTGCTCGCCCCAAGCTGGTTTCTTTGCCACATATCCTCGCTCCAGGTGGCAACAAGAAACTTGGTAAGCGTGATGGGGCTAAGTCGGTAACCGAATATCGTGCTGACGGCATACTACCAGAAACAATGCTAAATTACCTAGCTTGCCTCGGATGGAATGACGGAACCGAGCAAGAAATCTATTCAAAAGACGAACTTATCGAACATTTTTCTTTGGACCGCATTCAGAATTCTGGGGCCCGCTACGATGAAACTAAGCTACTTTGGTTAAATGGTCAATGGATTCGCAAAATCTTTACCGAGCAAGGAGCTACGGCTCTTTATGATCGTACTCTTGGTTTTTGGCCCGAATCGGCAAAGATGCGTTCTGAAGAATACCGAATTTCTGTTCTCTCTATCATCTATGATCGCCTTAAAGTACTTTCCGACCTTGGTACGATGACAAACTATTTCTTTGAGGATCCAAAAATAGACCTCGATATGCTAATAAACAACAAATTCCTCAAAAAATTCTCCGAATCTGAGCTTGAAAGCCTCTTGAAGACGGTCATTTCTAAATTAACTGCGCTAGAAGATTGGAAAGCAGAGTCTTTACAAGAGCAACTCAATGAGCTATTAGCTGAAACCAGTAAAAAACCAGCCGAACTATTTAGCCTAATCAGAATAGCACTTAGTTTCGCCCCCTTTAGTCCAGCCCTAAATCTAACTCTAGAAGTTCTAGGTAAAGAAATCTCGCTAGCTAGACTTAACGCCGTCGCTAGAGCGATTTAAATTCTTATAGAGATACAGCGATTGATTTTATCTGCTTTTTGGTCAAAACATCAGAATCAGACTTTAGCGAATAGAATACTCCACCATTTACCCAGGCAGCATCACCACTACTTATATATATAGTGAGACCTTGCTCCTTTACGACTAGATAATCATCTCCATAGGTATTTTTAACAAAATTGCTAAGTAGTGCACTTGAATCCCAAGCTGATTTTTCTTCAGTGATAGAAAAGGATGACTCCGAATTCTGATGTTTGAAACTCAAGGTTATTTTGTTATTTTCTGACGTGATACCAGACAAAGAATAATCACGTGGTACATAGCCAGGATACGAAGCATCAAAGCCAGTCTGCATCGCCGCAACTTTTAACGAGATGTCGGGCATATTCAAATTCACGAAATAGACTAGCATAAAAACTGCAGCCGCCGCGCAGGACAAAGCCAAAGCCACACGAGGAAAACCGAAGTGGAGTTTAGTGGTTTTTTGCTTCTTCTCTGATTTTGTTAGCTGATTAGCTTCGGATAATGCCCTTTGAATAGCCTGATCTTTGAGCTCTTTGGCGGACATTTTTTTGATTTCTTGATTACTTCTCATTTGTTCTTGGCGCTGTTTCATTTTATTATTGACTGCCATTTGCATCGGATGGATGCGGGCGCCTTGTATTGGTTGCTCACTTTGGCTTATTTGAACTTTACTATCAACTTGTTGTATGTCAAAATGTTTAATCTTGGAGCTTCTTTTAACAAAAACTACGTCACTTTGGTTAGTTTTTTCTGGTCTCTTGACGTATTTTCGGTTAAGCGTGGTAGAAGACCTAACCTTTCGGTGGGCACTTATTGCTGGTTGATTACCGTGTGTCTTTTGCATTTTTACCTCGCTTATTCTTAATCATAATGATACTACTTAAAAGCTTAAAACGCAAGAGCTAAAAAAAGAGAGTTTTTATGTTATAATATAATTTAGTTATGGATTTAGAACAAAATGAGCGACGCCTAAAAGTTATCGTGTCTGAAGCTATTATGGTAGTTGCGGTTATATTGATGGTAATTATACTAGCTTTTATCGTGTCTGGTTATTGGGTGAATTCCGATTTTAGGATTGAGCGACAGGGGCTACTTCAGATTTCTTCTATCCCGACGGGCGCCGATGTTGAAATTGATGGAGCCTCTTCTTGGCTTCAGAGAACCAACACATCCAAAGTATTATCAAGCGGTGAACACAAGGTCGTTTTAACTAAAGAAGGTTACGATTCCTGGTCGAAAACCATCAAAATAACCGAGGGTCTACTTTATCGTCTTGGTTACCCACGTTTATTTTTAAATCCAGAGCTTCGTCAGACGGAAGAGATTTTTGAAATTCCAAACATTACCGCGGTTTCCGTTTCTCAAAACCGCGAAACAATGCTTATAATGAACAATACTGCCGACTGGACATTAGTTAATCTAGCTAGTGATTCGGTTGAGCAGAAAAAAATCGACGTCTCCGATTATTTTCCCGTTGTTGATACAACAAAAGAAACAAAACACCTAGCTGGAAAAATTTTAGGGTATAACTGGGATAGAGATAACTCACATATACTTTTCAATATCGAGACTGAGGAAGGTGTTGAATGGGTGCTTATTGATATAAAAAATATCACAAATAGTATCAATTTAACCAAAAGCTTTGGTCACAATTTTGACGAAGTCAAAATAATTAGTAATTCATCAAGTGAACTACTAGCTGTTCAGAATAGCAATCTCCATAAAATTGATCTATCAAATCGTTCTATATCGTCGATTTTGGTTGAAAACGTAATTGATTTTAGCTACTATGATAATGAAATACTCTTCTCTGCCAAAAAAGATATCGATGACACTTATTATTTGGGTATTTTGAAATTAAATAGTGATAAGATGATCGAACTTAGTACATTGGCTGCACCAGCAAAAGTGGCTATCAGTAGATTTTATGAAGATAAATATATCACTATTATAACCGAGCGCACGGTCTCGATTTACAAAAAGGAAGATTTCTCCGAATTTGCATCGTTTGAGCTTAAGTTTACTCCAGAAACAACAAAAGTGGGACATGGCGGAGGTTTTATTATGTTATCCACTGGTGATAATATTGCTACCATAGACATGGAATCGCTAGATCTCTTAGAATGGCAAGTTGAGGGCGACACTTTTGGTTGGCTTGAAGATTCAATGATTTATACGGTACTAGATGATGAGCTTATCGTTTACGATTTTGACGGGCTTAACCGTAGGGTAATCACAAAAAATGTTTCTGCTAATTTCCCAATCACGATTACCGATGACAAATGGCTATACTATTTTAATGACGATAATTTGATGCGTCAGTGGTTAGTTCCCCGTTAAGAAATTCCAAATCCCTTCGAAGAATGAAGGCTCATTAGATGGTAGGTTAACTTCTTCGTTGCGATCAATCGTCGGCAAATCTTCTGATCCTGAAGCCCCTTCGTAGCTTGGAGAAATTTGTTCAGCGGTTACAAGTAACCTATATCTTGATGTCCCGAGTGGGGTGCAGGTAACTAAAGTCAGGAGCGGCTTATTCGTGTCAACAACTAATGCTGCCACGTTTGATGGTTCGACTACTTCTTTTTTAATTACGCGGTAGGTATATCTAGTGGAGTCGTAATTTACATAAATTAAATCACCGTCATCTAGTCTCTCCAGTCCCGAAAAAATGTATTTATATGGGTTTGAACTATAAATATCACCAGCCGAATGTCCAGTTATCACTAGATTTCCGATTTCTCCAGGATAGGCGCTAGCTCCTGCGATGCGATAATGGGCTACCCCATTATTCATTGCTGACATTACGTCGGCAAGCGGGACTCCAAACCTAATAGGCACATCAATATTTAATTTTGGAATAATTAATCTGGGGTCTGGAGAAACAGTTTGGGTAATAGTTGGATCAATTGCTTCAATCCCTGAAGCTGGAGCATTCCCTGGCGAAACGTAGGCCATAATTGGGGCAAAAATTAAACGGTTATATTGCAAAAATAATATGGTTAAAACTACAGCGATACCAGCTAAAATTGGCACAAGATGCCTTCTTCGGTGGCTCTTTTTGGCGTTTTCGGCTGCTTTTTTTCGAATCACTCTCCTCAAATTACTACGAATGCTGTCTGCATTTTCGGAAGAATCGTAGGCGCTTCCTTGAGCATTCACCCCTGTTCCTAACGAAAGACCTGACTTTTGATCGATTTTTGCACTTGACCTGGTAAGTGAATCTAGAACCTCTTCCTCGGCGGCCCTCTCGCGAGCATCTCTTAAACGTTCTCTCTCGATGTAAGTTCTGGCAGCTTTTGAATAATAGTCGCTATAGTATTTCTGATAATAATCTTGCCAAGCGGAATGATACTTGCGCCAGGATTCAGAATTGATTTTTGGGGTGACAGGCTCATCTTTTAGATGTGAAGCGTTGGCGCCAGAGGTTTTAGTTGCGTTTTTGGCCGACTCGGCATAAGCCGCTAGGACTTTCTGTCTAGCCAGTGCCGCTGCTGCCTGTCGTTGCAAATTATTGGAAGATTGCCCACCGTTTTTCGAATCCATAGATAAATTATAGCATGTTTTATCGGTTTATGATATAATAATTCTACGGGCGAGTGGCGGAACTGGTAGACGCGCTAGACTCAAAATCTGGTGACCGCAAGGTCGTGAGGGTTCGATTCCCTCCCCGCCCACCAGAAATAAAAAAAGAGCCAGAGGCTCTTTATTTTATTTATCCCAGTCAAATCCTTCACCGTAATGCCCATAACGAGCGGTGGCTTCATAAATTGGGCGTTTCAAATCCAAGAATTTAATGATTCCATTTGGTGTTAAGTCATAACCTTCGATTTCTTCAGCAACACCGTCAATGATTACGGTCTTTTCTAGAGGTTCGGCATAGCCGATTGCGTAAGCTAGGCGCACCAATACTTCATGCGCATGGCGTTTACGGAGGTAGTCTACTGCGATGCGACGTGCCATGTATGCCGCTGAGCGATCCACCTTAGAAGGGTCTTTACCAGAATAGCAACCGCCGCCAATTGCTACGCGTGGTCCATAATTATCTACAATAAGTTTGCGTCCAGTTAGACCAGTGTCGGCATCGAATCCACCTTGGTTCCAGTCTCCAGCTGGATTGATATGGAGTTCTAACTTTCCGGTAAGGTTGTTCTTCTCAGCGAACTCTCGCACGAGCTTTTCAAGTTCATCATGTGGAACGTTTTGAAAACTTGCCACGATGGAGTCAATTGTTCCGTCTGGTGCAATTGTAATCTGAGTTTTACCATCGTATGGGTATTTTTCGTAAATAAATTGATTAAGTCTTCGTGCCAAAACCACTTCGCGCGGTAGCATTTCTGGTGTTTCGTCGCAGGCATATCCAATCATGATTCCCTGGTCTCCCGCACCACCAGTGTCTACGCCAGCTGCAATCTCTGGTGATTGTTTAACAATCTTAGTGTGTACCTCAATATCGTCACCAGCAATACGCTTAACTATTGCTGGGATATCAACATCGGCCGTGGATGTAATTTCACCAGTCACAAAAACCACGCCGTGCCCGCCACAAGTCTCGGCCGCAACGCGTGCATTCGGATCTTTGGCAAAATATGCATCCAAAATAGCATCGCTAATCTGGTCACAAAGTTTGTCTGGGTGTTTTGGAGAAACGCTCTCCGCTGTTCTATAGAACATATCTTTCCTTTCTTTGGTCGGATTTACCACCTTGGAATTAACTAGGTTGGCAGGAGGTCTTAGGGCCGTTCCCTCGCTCCTTCTTGATATTTGTGGTACAATTATAACATGAAAATAGCATTCTTTTCCGATTGTTATTTAGATTTAACTGGCGGGATAGCCAGTTCAATCAATGCTCAGAAGGCTGCTCTTGAAAAAGATGGCCATACAGTTGTAATTTTTAGTACCGGCTATCCCAAAACAAAAGCCGAGCTTCAAAAACTTGCCAAAAAAAATATTTATCAAGTCCCAAGTTGTAAATTATTTTTCTATAAACTCGCTCCTATATCTCGTCGACCGAAAATTGTCGAAAGATGGATTCTTCGTCACCATCCCGAAATCAAGGATTTTGATATTTTCTATGTTCATTATGAATCTGGCTGTTCAATTGCTGGGCTTCGTCTTGGCAAAGAATTAGGTATCCCCACTGTTCAGGTTATGCATGGACGAGAAGATATGGGCGAGGCATACATTATTCCGTTCGGTTTTCGTACGATAGTAGCAAAAGCTCTCAACTGGTTCCATTCCTGGTATATTCCTCACCCTATTGAAATCCCTCGTGATAATTATCTTGCAGACACTATCGCCAAAGCCAAAATGTGGACTTTAATGGTCAATCATGCAAACTATGCTGACGTTATCCTTACCCCTTCTGCTCATTTCCGAGACAAATTGATTCACTACGGCGTAAAGCCAAAAATCACTGTTTTTCCAAATGGTTTTCCCGACAGTAAATTCTTGCCAAAGGTTACTGCCAAGATTCTAGCGCCAGATGAAATGTTGCGGATAATTTGGCATTCGCGTGTTTCTGCCGAAAAACGCATAATGCCTTTTCTTCATGCGCTCGAAAAAGTTGAAGGCAAATATTGCCTTGATGTTTATGGTGGTGGCGGTGATTATTTTCGTGCAAAACGTTTTGTCAGGCAACATCATCTTAATGTGATTTTTCACGGTAATGCAACTTTTGACCATTTAACCAAAATCATCGAAAAAGCCCACCTTGATGTTTTGGTCTCATATAATTTTGATACTTTCGGTATGACCTTGATCGAAGCTGAAGCTTACGGCGTGCCAGTGCTTTTTTGCGATCCAGATATGAAAGAAATTGTCCCGAAAGGCGGTTTCATTTTGAGCACCAATGAAACCCCCGATGAGATAGCCAAGGCTCTAAATGACCTGCTCGAGCACCCCGAAAAAATCAAACAAATGTCTGAAGTCATGCTGGCTCACCGAGAAGAAGTCTTAATAAGTAAGCGTATTTTGCTCCTAGAAGAGTTATTTGCCCAAATAATAGAGTCTAAAAATTGCTCCGTTTTTAGAAAAAATAAAGGAACGTCTTTGTGAGATATTTGGCGGATATTTTGACCTTGATAAGACTGGTTTTGGCCTTTTTGATACTTATTTTGACTGGTTTTTATGGCTCGCCAGAAGCGGTATTCATTATTTTTGTTATTGCCGAAATTACAGATATTTTTGATGGAACTTGTTCTCGTAAATGGCCATTCCCCAAAAATAAAACTCCTCACTACCGCAAATATTCTGCCAAATTTGACATGTTTTCTGATGGCTTGTTGGCTGGCGCCGAGACACTCTATCTTGCTCTTAGAATTAATCATCTTTGGGGTGGCATAATATTGGCTTATTTTATAATTTCTGCCCTCATTATAGACTTAATAGTTTACGGTAGACTACTTGGTCACCCAGATAACCGCAGTAAAAATTCCCTCATCAATAAAAATTTCCCTCTCGCTAAAAAAATAATTCTCGCACGGCGATACCTTTATGTTGCCATGCTCGGCGTCAGTAGTGGAATAATCCTTTTTGCAACCAACTGGCCTAGCCTAGTTAAATACGGGTTACTTGTTTTTGGTTGCACGATACTTGTTTTTGCTTGGTTTTTCTTGGGTCAGCGTCGCCACAATATTTCTCGTGATGCCATCAAAATAGAAAAAGACCTTACGCAAAAATCGCAGAAATCGTCGAAGCGATAAAATTGTTTGGATTATATAAATTCATTGCTACAATTTTTGCCGCCAACTCTCCCTGCCAGAAGAAAATTGGCGAATAACCAGATTTGTCTAGTGGAATGGCCTTAACTAATCCATTTTTTGCAATCAAAATCTGTCCATCATGTAAAGTTATTATAGGGATTGGGTAGCTAAGCGTGAATTTATGCAGTGTTTCGCACACTTGCATCAAGGATTGGGATAGTAATAGTACTCTTGGATAGTAAATGGCTCGCAAAAGTTTTTGTAGTTGCGTGATTGATGCAAAAAGTATCATATTTTCGTTTGTTAGAGCTCTTTCTGGATTTTCATTCGCTATAATATCCACCGCATCACGAGTAATTAATAGGGGTTTTTCGGAATAATGACAGGCGCTGGCTAAAATTTGCGCGGTGATTGTATTTTTTGAAAAATCGCCGAGTATTAAATTAAAATCGGCTAGATTCAGGATATTTTTTAGACTATCTTTATCCCCAAAAGACCCCGATTCGGTTGAATTCAAAAAAACAAAATTAGGGAGTGGCGGCAATTGGTCTTTTAGGACGTCTGGAAGAACGGTTTTTAATTCGCGAATCGGATAATTATTGACCAAAAATTCCGATACTCGGATCTCGGTTTTAAAAGATTGACTGTTTCCACCAATTACGTTGACGATTCCCTGCTTCTGTTCTGGAATATTCCAGGTTAAATCTCTAGCTGGGGCTTTTTCGATTTTTTCAAAATAATCCATCTAGACCTCCAATTCAACCGCGATTGGGCAATGATCGGAGCCGAGAACGTTATCGTAAATATCTGCAGACTTCAATCTTTTGCAAAGCGATTTCGAAATAAAGAAATAGTCAATTCGCCACCCAACATTATTGGCTCTTGCGTGTCCCCAATGGCTCCACCAGGTGTAACGCACTTCGTCAGGGTGTAAATAGCGAAATGTATCAACAAAACCAGCCTCAATGTAATTTGTAATTCCCTGCCTTTCCTCATCGGTAAAACCGGCAGAATGGTGGTTGGTTTTGGGCCTTGCGATATCGATTTCTTTATGTGCTGCGTTAAAATCCCCGCATACGATGACCGGTTTAGACTTCTCCAATTCCTTCAGATACCTCAAAAATTCTGGATCCCATAATTTTTCGCGTAGCGCCAGCCTCTCTAATTCATTTTTTGAATTTGGCGTATATACATTTACTAAATAAAAATTTTCAAATTCTGCCGTTAAGACTCGCCCCTCCGTCAAAGGGTCGCCAAACTGATCGGCAAAAATTTGTGCGGTCGGTAAATTGTTTCGCACGGATAAAGGTTTAATTTTCGTAAAAATAGCGGTACCCGAATATCCAGGTCTCTCTGCGGAGTTCCAGAGCTCTTCGTACTCTGGCAAATCAACCTCTGCCTGGCCTTGTTTTGCTTTGGTCTCTTGTAGACACAAAATATCTGGCTGATATTCTTGGATTAGTTTTTTTAGCGCGCCTTTATTCAATACTGACCTTAGACCATTAACATTCCAGGAGAAAATTTTAAGCATACCTTCCTCTTTCGATGTCGCGTTTTTTAATGGTTTCGCGCTTATCGTATTTTTTCTTGCCCTTACCTACTGCGATTACTAATTTAATGTGTCTTGAGCCACCGAGCAATTTCACGGGCACAATAGTCGAGCCAGCTACCTTTTCACGCTCCAAAATTGTGATTTGTTTTCTTGTTGCGAGTAGCTTAATGTTGCGAGCTGTTTCTGCTCCGAGAGTTAGATTATTCAGCCAAAGTTCTGAATTTCGGATCGTCACAAAAGAGCCTTTAAGCTGGACGTGATGGTCGCGGATTAGCCTTACTTCTGGGCCACTAAGTACCATCCCTACCGTCAAATCTTCGCCCAAAACATAATCGTATTTTGCTTTACGATTCACGGTCGTCATCTCTAAGGGCTTTTTCTTTTTCATGCCCTTATTATATCATATGAGCCGACCCTAATTCTGGCCTGTTATTTAATTTTTACTTTATCTTCGCCTACCACTTCGCGTAGTTTTGCAAGCAACTCACCACAGGCGTCGACTCTAAAAGGCATCCTTAACGGTCGTTTTGTTTCCCCGTCTTTTAGTACTAATATTACATCTTGTACGCCCATATAAATATCCGCTAATCTTCGGATAGCCGTAAGAGTTTCTACGTCATTTGCGTCTTCGATCAAAATATACAACCGTTCTTTTCGGGGGTCTTTGGGAGGCTCTTTTAGTACTCGTGGGGCTTCATCGTTCGGAATATTGTTAGGCGCTCCCTTCGTGCCATCACCCCTGTTATAAACGCGTTCGGCCGAAACTTTATTACGCCTGCCTCGACCATTACTGGGCGCCGATACTGGCGCAGCCAGCTTGGTACCAGTTGATTTGTAATTTTCTAATACGCTATCCGATACTGCCTCGACGCTTTCTGCTAAAATTTTTACGTCCGACGTAATATTGCCATCTTTATCTTTTGCGTTGACACGTCCTTTCACCCTAAGTACATTATCGACGACTAATTTTGCTCCATGTTCTGCGAAGACTGACGGAAAAACTATAAATTCGGTTTCGTCAGTTTTGTTTTCAATTTTCACAAATGCCATTTTGTCGCCTTTTTTGGTCAAGATTGTTCTAACCGCTGTAACGATACCGCCAATTGTGACTATTTTGTCATCATATTCCGCCGAGACCATCGTCATTGGATGAGTTTGTTCCTCAAAATAAGTATCATATTTATCTAGTGGGTGAGCCGATAAATATAGACCCATCAAATCTCTTTCCCATAACAACTGTTCTTTTTCTGGATATTGCACCGGTGCTTTTTTGATTTCTACTTCTGGTATTACGCCAGCCTCACCCATCATGCCGAATAAATCAGTCTGGCCCGCCCCGACATCTTTTTGGATTTTGGCGCCATATGCCTGTACAGCCTCAAGGTTGAAAAGCAAATCCGATCGCGTTGAGCCAAAACGGTCAAAAGCACCAGTCTTAATGGCGGCCTCCCAGGACTTTTTATTAAATTTAGTCGAATCCACCCGTTTAGCAAAATCACAAATTGATTTGAAGGGGCCATTCTTGTCTCTTTCGGGAATAACGATTTCTTCGACCAAAGACTTACCCATATTTTTGATACCAGAAAGACCAAAGCGAATTGTATTTTCGCCGCCGACAATACCAAAATCACCATAAGATTGATTAATGTCTGGGCCAAGTACTTTGATCCCCATTTTTTTGCACTCAGAAATTTCAATCGCGAGTCGATCGGTCCAGCGCATGTCTGCAGTCATTAATGCAGCCATAAAAGCATCGGGATAATGTGCCTTTAGATACGCTGTCCAGTAGGCAATTAGAGCATAACAAGCCGCGTGAGACTTATTAAAACAATAATTTGCAAACTCTAGTAGCTGGTTCCAAAAAGTTTCGGCAATCTCTTCGGTAGCACCACCAATTTTAACGGCCCCCTCGATAAACTCAGGCTTTACTTTTTTCATCAAATCAATTTTTTTCTTACCGACTGCCTTACGCAAAGTATCTGCCTGTCCGCCAGTAAAACCACACCATTCCTTAGAAATCTGCATGAACTGTTCCTGATAAATCATAATGCCATAGGTGCTCTTTAAAGAATTTTCTAGGCCTGGATGCAAATAAGTAATCGGCTCCTCACCATGTTTTCGGCGAATAAATGAATCAATAAACTGCATTGGCCCCGGGCGATAAAGAGCCACCATAGCAATGATGTCTTCAAAGGTTGAAGCTTTCAAATCCTTAAGATATCTTTTCATACCAGCCGATTCCAATTGGAAAACGCCAGTAGTTTCAGCGCGTTGTAGCAACGCATAAGTTTCAGGATCATCTAGCGGTAGGGCGGACAAATCAATGTCGTTTTGGTAAACCTTGCGAATCATTCTCAAGGCATTATTAATAACGGACAAGTTGGAAAGCCCCAAGAAGTCCATTTTGAGTAGTCCGAGTTCTTCTACTTGTCCCATTGGGAATTGTGCGGCAATCGGACCTTTAGCCGAAACTTCAAGTGGCAAAAATTTCACTAGGTCATCTGGAGCGATAATCACACCGCAGGCATGTACACCGTGGTTACGAATCGTGCCCTCAAGACGCGAAGCAAAATCAATCACTTCTTTGGAGGTTGGATTAGTCTCATATTCCTGTTTCAAATCGGGTACGTCTTTAATGGCGTCGGCTAATTTTACATGGTGACCTTGGACTGGGTCAGGCACCATTTTGGCTAGTCTATCCGCTTCGGCGTAAGGGACTTCGAGTACTCTTGCGACGTCACGCACAGCGTTTTTGGCCATCATTTTACCAAAAGTTGCAATATTTGATACCCTTTCGAAACCATATTTATCGGAACAGTATTGAATTACTTCGTCGCGCCGGGTATCCTGGATATCAGTATCGATATCGGGCATGCTAATGCGGTCGGGATTCAAAAATCTTTCGAAAAGTAAATCGTATTTCAACGGGTCGAGTTCTGTAATTCTAAGAGCGTATGCTAAAATCGAGCCTGCCGCCGAACCACGCCCTGGCCCATAAACAATGCGCTGCGATTTTCCCCAGTTGATAAAATCTTGCACGATTAAAAAATAACCGTTATAGCCCATTTTATCAACAACCGAAAGCTCGTAATCTATACGTGGTAAAACTTTATGGGTTTCATCGCGCTCTTTATCAACTTCCTCCAGGATTTTTCGACACTCTGCCACGGGTAAATCGATAGTTTCTTCTAATTTTTTACCACCATAACGGTAAACAAGCCCCTGAAAAACTAGTTTGTCCAAATAGGTCTTCTCATCTTCGCCTTCTGGCACTGGGAATTTTGGAATCAAAATTCGCCCTAGTTGTAAATCTACGTCGCATCGATCTGCAATTGCTTTAGTATTTAGTACGGCTTCAGGGCAAGTCTCTTCCCAGCGCGAGATAATTTCTTCGGCTGGAATCACATGCAAATCGTAGTCCTTCAAAGTCATCCTGTTTGTGTCGGACAAATTTGCCGCTGTACCAATACAAAGTAATACCTCGTGGGCGTCTTGGTCTTCGTGATTTAGGTAGTGAGCATCGCATGTTACTACCAGCGGAAGTCCTAGTTCTTTGGCGTGGGCCATATGCCAATCATTTACCTTTTTCTGCTCTTCGGAATGGGTAGAGGATTTAGGGTGACCGTGATCTTGCATTTCTAGATAAAAACGATCCTTAAAAACGTTTCTATACCAATCAATCAGCTCATAGGCTCTTTTATCATCGCCAGCCCGAATCGCCTCAGAAATTTCCGAACCCATACAACCAGACAAACAAATAATGCCCTCATTGTATTTTTCCAAATCTTCATGATCGGTACGAGGCTTGTAATATTTACCATATTCCTCGGACCGACTCATGATTCGGCAAAGGTTTTCAAAACCTTTGTTATTCATTGCTAGTAGCGTAATATGAAAACGTTGTTTATCGTGAGCAGGGTCTTTGTCGGTTAACCTACGTGCCGCTACGTAGGACTCTAGTCCCAAAATTGGTTTAATTCCGGCAGCATTACATTCCTTATATAGCTCAACTAACCCCGACATTGTACCATGGTCGGTCACTGCCACAGCTTCCATCCCGTCTTTTTTAACAAAATCCACTAATTCTGGGATTTTTGTTAGCCCATCAAGAAGCGAATAGTGAGTGTGATTATGAAGGTGAACAAAATCACTCGGCTTCAGTTTCATTATTTTTTGGTTGTCTTTTCAGCTGGTTTTTTAGTGGTCGTTTTTTTTGAATCGTCTTTCTTGTCTTCTGCCTCTTTTTTGTTGCATTCACATTTGTCACCACAAGCACATTTTGCAGATCCCTCTCCGTTTTTAGCTGAAATAAATTTACTTGCGAGTGCGCCAGCAATACTTCCGAGCATTGCTCCTAAGAAAAACTTGCCTGCTCCACCTTTTTTTTCTGCCATTTTACTCCTCCTTTTTCTTATTTTCTTTTAACTTGGGATTGATATATTTTTCAACAAACATCTCTACTGCCCCGCCAATAGAAGTCATCCCTTTAAGATTGTTGACGATGCCGTTGGTGTTTTCGGCAATATCTTGGCCTTTTTCGACAACCTTCCTAGCCTCTTTAGTTAGACCGATTAGCTTTATGCACAAGATGATGCCCACAATCAAAAACACCAAAAGAGTGACACTTAAGATTACTACTAATATCCATTCTGCTACGTTCATACTTTCTCCTTAAAATTATTATAGCACATTAGTGTTCGGCGACGAACTTGCGTACGTCATCGGCGTAGTCAGTCTCAGAAAGTACATATTCAAGATGTGCTAAGAAATAATTTTTCGGATCGCCAGTTGTAATCCATTTGCCTTTGCTCTTTGCAACAATCACATCGCCATTTTCTGCAAGCTTCGTAATTGCATCCACTGTCCAGAGCTCGCCATCTAGACCAGTATTTGAAGGGATCAAATAATCAAACACTTCTGGAGTCAAAAGATAGCGCCCGTAGCTTGTCAAATTGCTTGGCGACAAATCCGGGGTTTTGGGTTTTTCTACAATATGAGACAAAGTGCCATTTTCTTTTAACGCAATCATGCCATATTTATTCCAAACTTCCATTGGCATTTCTTGTGCTGCAATTATGGCTTTAGCACTAGGGTTTTTCTCGTACTCAGCAATTAAAGTTGCTACATCGCCTTGCCCCAAAATCAAATCATCACTATAAAGCACCACAAAAGCTTCCTCATCTTTTACGAAATCTTTAGCTGAAACAATCGGCGAGCCATTGCCATACGGCAAATTAACATCCTGTTCAATTACAGTGATTTTTGGAAAATCCAAAAGCTCTTCTACGGGCTTAAATCTATCCATTTTACCCTGCTTTTCTAGTAACGCCTTAACATTATCGGCCTTATTGTGGAAATAGTCTTCGTAAATCTCTTTAGATTTTGAATTTGGTGTTGCAACAATGATGATTTCTTCAATTCCAGCATCCCTGCATTCTTCGACACAAAGTTGCATCACGGGCTTGCTGCCAATCGGGATCATTGCTTTTGGAATAGTTTTGGTAATCGGTAAATAACGACTGGCGAATCCAGCATCTGTAATAATAGCTTTCTTAACTAGTGACATAAAATCCTCCTTGAGACTTCATTATATCATCAAAGAATCTAAAATGCACTACTTGCGTTTTTTGGTTTTTAGGCTCTTACTTGAGCTTTTGTGGGATTCTTTTCTAGCTACCCTATCTTCGATTTCCTGATTACGATTATGTGCACCATAAATCAAGCTGGTTACACCTACTATTAGCATATAGGCTCCGAAGAAGCGGAGGAAAGTAGATATTTCAAAACGACCAGAGTTTATAATGACTGCCCCGATCACACATCCACAAATGCCCGTGAGTATTCGAATAAAACGATCGGTTGGGTCTACCGTTGATAAGAATCCATGAATAATATCAATTATGCCCGAAGCGATGGTGTATACCGATATTACTACCAGACTAAATACTAAATCGGTCCGCGCAAAGAATAATAAAGTAACTGCCGCCACTACGTCTATGGCTGCATCGATTACCGAATTTACCCAACCACGTTTTTTTGTTGAACTATAAAGTGCACTGACAGAATCAACCGTTCCGATTAGTAATAAAAACACACTAATGACCGAAATTGTTAGTTCAATATTATTAATGCCACCGAACAATAAGAAAAGACCAAATATGCCTGCAAATAATCCTCTCATTGCAAAAACGGTCCAATGTTTGTCTATATATTTTCGATTTATGTGTGCCATAGGATTCCTTTATTACTTATGCTTATTTTAGCATTTATTGACAAAAAATGCAAAGTGTGCTATAATAAAAATATAGGTTGTTTTCGCCCACTAAACGTGGCGAATTTTTTTTCTGACGGTTTCTACGAGTTTGGTTTTTTTGTAGGCCAAAGGTTTCAGAATTAAATCATGAGCTGGCGTGTATTTTAATTCATCGCATCCAAACGAACGTTTAAATTCAGATACTCCATAAAAACGGTGTTTCTTCTCTTCTGGGCCTACAATCCCCCACAAATTATATCTAATACAACCGCGCTTCCTAGCTTCTTCCATTGCTTTTAAGTGGAGCAGTGGCGCGGCAGAATATTTAGTTCCCAGCTCCGAAGATACACCATAATGATAACTTGTCTCAGGTCCGTAGAAAATCATAAAGTTCATCGCCAAAATTTCATGGTCTTTTTTGGCTGTGTAGATAATAACTTCATCGTTAGCCCTGAATGCCTCGAACTGTTTAGTTAAAAAACTCGTTGAAAACGCAACGTATTCTTGTCTTTTGGCATGGAGTTTTTCTAGCTTACAAAAATCACGGATTGCTTTGTCGCTTGTCTCAGCAGTTATTTCGATATCGGCTTTTTGAGCTTTGCGAAGTTTTCTTCTGAAGCCTTGTGAGGCCCCTGCTAAGATTTCCTCTTCAGATTTTCTCAAATCTAGAATGCCAGCATACTCAACCGATAAGTACATCGGCGCTTTTTTGAGTCCCAGTTTTTTCATTAGGTCGAGAGATTTTTGGGAAAGTTCGAGCTGTGGGCGCACTCTAACAAAGATACAGCCAAGTTCCTCGCCCATAGCCTTAATATCTTCAAAAATTGCTTTCACTACTTTTGTATTTTTCCAATCTAGTATCGGACCGCCGGCAATTGCGAGATGTTTGCCACGCTTTGCTGTTTCTACTACGCCGGCATAGGCGGCAATAATTTCACCTTTTTCATCGACCACCGCCCTTCTTGTTATTTTATTTCCGCGATTTTTATGAAATTCATAAAAATCCCATGATTGCAAAAAATTTGCTTCAGTGTGGCCAGTGATAAAATTATCCCACTTTGTTCTTTCTTCAACTGTAATTATTTTCATAGGTGTCTTTTCTTCTTTCGCATAGTCTCTACTACGAGGTTTTTTAGATATTTTGTTTTACTTATAATTAAATCATGGGCTGGAACGTACTCTACGATTTCACCACCAAAGCCAGTTTTGAAAGTGGTAACCCCAGCATAACGATGGTTGGGTTGTCCAGCCGGAGCAATCCCCCAAAGGTTAAATCTCTGGTAACCCTCTTCTTTTAGGTCTTTAATTGCCTGCCAGAGTAAAGCGTAAGCTCCAGGTAGTTTATGATTAAGAATGGTTGAGGCGGCCTCGTAATAATCGCCTTCTAGGCCGTCTTTTATAATGAGTCCGTAAGCAATCGGTTGACCATCTTCGGTTTTGGAAACATATATTTCGGCTTTATCAGAAAATGCTTCACGCTCAGCCAAAAGAGTTTTTAGGTCGGGAGGAATAAAATTTTGTCGCATTGCTGTTTCGTCCTGTACTTTATGAAATTCCTTAAAAATCTCTTCAGAGTTAGTCTTGGTCACAGTGATTCCGAGTTTTCCTGCTCGGCGGATGTCATAACGGGTCTGTCGGCGCATTTTGGCTAGCAATTCATCTTCGGTTTGGGTCAGATCTATAATTACGGTATGTTCTGCAGCGAGATGCATAGGCGATTTTTTGAGTCCACACTTTTCAAGCATTTCGATATTTTGTTTAGTGGCTTTAATCTGTGGCCGCATACGCACGAAAACACATTTTTCTTCCTCTGCCACTTGATGGATTTTTTTAAGCGTTTCGGCAACCAACCGTTTATTGTGCCAATCAATTAAGGGGCCACAAGAAATTTCTAAATATCGCCCACGCTTAGCATCTTTTACCACCATTAGAGCATAGCCGTCTTTTCCGGCTTTACCATAGGTTCCAGTGATGGTTTTGTTGCCGATTAATTCGTGCATCTTGGCATAATCGGGCGATTGCAAAAAATTTGCTTCAGGAAATTTTTTCAACACTTCCTGCCAATCCATTATTCCTCCTCCAAGTAATCTTTAATTATTTCTCGGGCACGCGCAAGGTCTTTTTTGTTATAATTAGTTGGAAAATTGATAATACTTTTACTGACTGCTACCGCCACAGGGCAAGTTTTTTCCGGAAAATGAACCTTTTTATAATAACGTTCGGGCGATACTGGCCTTTCATACCAAAAACCATCAAAGAAATAGCCAGCTTTTTTTAGTTTTTCTAGGACTAAATTGCGATTATTTACAAAGTAAAATTCCCTTAAGGGTTTTTGTCCAATTTTTTGACGATTTTTGAGCTGCGAAAGAGCGATTTTTGCCTGAAAATTGCTTAAAGTCTCTTTGGTGTAGTCAACTTCAGCATCAGCCGACTTTATTACCCAACCCATTTTTAACATTAGGCGCATAAAAATACTGTTTAATTTTACATACGACAATGCCCGATAAATCGCTCCGATCGTTGGGTAAATTCTTGCCCTAAATTCTGCCTTGCTTTGAGATTTTCTCTCAGGTAGTGGTGCGAGCGAGAACTTTTTATCTCTAAAAACTATGGCCCCACCACTAATCGTATCGATCGACTTCTCTTTTCCAAATGAAAATACCACTAATTCTCCGACTCTGCCGGCCTCTCTCCCATCTGGATAAAATCTCCCTGTGCAATGGGCTAAATCTTCAATCAAAATCAACCCGTGTTTTTTGCAGAATCTTTCTATTTTTTTGATATCCAACATGTTACCCAATGTGTTTTGTACTATCACTGCACGTGTTTTGGTGGTTAAAACTTTTTCCAGTGAATCCGTCGTGAAGTTTAGGGTCTCCTTTTCAATATCGGCAAATACGGGCGTAAAACCAGCCGCTTTTACGCCTTGAACCACCGCAAAACATGTAAAACCATTAATGATAACTTCGCCATCTTTTATATCTAAAAAATCATGAAGATAATATTTTAGACCCGCAGCAATTGCTGAGCGACCATTTATGGTTATAATCGTCTTCCCGTCAAATTCCGTATCTAAATACTCTTGTAAATTTTCTAAATCTTGAGAAGTTCCGACGCCTTTACGCATTTCTAAGCGCTCGCTTTTATTAAATTTTGCGGCTGTCCCTAAAAAATAGTGTTTTTTCATCCTTTTATCCTCTTCAGGAGACTAGTCAAAATCTTCGCTAATTCTTCAGGGTTAGAAATATAAGGAGCATGCGTCCAGTTTGCATAAAATTTTAATTCAGCGTTTGGTAACCCCTCGTACATCATCGTAGCTTGTCTAGGTGGTGTGGTGGTGTCTTTTTTGCCCCACAAAATAAAGGTTTTCGTCTCTACTTTGCTAAGATTTAGAGTCTTATCGGACTCTAACATATTAGCCAAAGTCTTTTTCATGTTTTCTGGAGCGTGAGAATAATCTGTTGAGCCGGTAATTTTGTGAAAGATTTTGTCAAGTAAACTAATTTTCTTGAGAGGTTTTCCGATTTTTGCGAGTTTTTCGACAATTTTTTTTCTCACTGAAGCTTCAAAAATCCCAGCCGAATCAAGAAGAATTAGATATTTGAGCTTCTCGGGCTTTTTTGCACAAAGGTTTAGCAAAATCCGTCCTCCGTTAGAATGTCCCAGCGCAATAGCTCCATCAGGAATATTCTCGTCAGCCCATTTTACGTAGTCATCAATAGTAAAAACCTTTTTGGACTCTTCGGTTAAACCAGGAACGTGTAACATTTTTACGGTTAGACCATTTTTTCTTAATATTTCCAAAGTCTTTTCCCAAGGCTCTACTGTATAGGTCCAACCATGTATGATGTATAAATCTGCCATTATTGCCCTTTCCTTTTGTATTTTAGCATAACCATCAAGAATCTAGCCCCCAACTTTTTCGACGGCTTACCGCTGCCCTCTCTCGTCGGCACAATTTTTTTGCATCGGCTGGGTCTTTTAATAATTTTTCAATAATCCACTCAAGGTATTGGCTACCTTTGAAGATTAAAGTTTCTTTGCCAGTGATACGTTTTTTGATATATTCCAAGGCTTTTTTGGGGTCAAGTGTTGCTACTGCAGAAATTCCTAATTTTTTCAACTCAGGCGCAGTATATTTTTTAGTCCTTCTTCCGACTAAAATCACCTTATCGGGTTTTACTTCAGCAATTAATTTGGCTAGTCTAGTGTGCTCTTCTTCTTCCAGCGAGCCTTGATCTACAATATCACCAATCACGAGCCACTTTTTTTCCGCGTGCATTCTTTTTGCCATGTCGAGCACCGAAATCATTGAAATCATGTGCGCATTGTAACTGCTATCTACTATATTAATGTCTTTTATACCCTTAAAATAAGAACTTCTTCCGGGCGCAACCTTGACATTAGTGAAATCAGGATTAAATTTTAATTTCAGATATTTCATTAAGTCACGCAACACAAATAAATTGAAAGCAATATCACGAGGCTCTGGATGATTGAAGTGAAAAGTAGTGTCCCCATAAGTAAAATCGGTTGAGTCTGGGAAAACTACATATTTTTTTAGAGCATCTTTTTTGATTGGGATTACTTTAGCCTTGATACCGGCAGTTGCCTCCACCATCAATTTTGAATCGGCATCGATATAGACCCTTTCTGAGGTGTTTATTGGTAAATTTGCAAACTCGGCCGTAATTGCCTCACTAAGGTTTTTGAAATTACCGTTTTCCACTTCGTTCTCGAATTGTACGGCATGAGATAAGCCGATAGAGACCCAAATTGTCACCTCGGGTTTCAGCCAGCGTGCTAGAAATTCGGTTTCGTGCGGACGCTCGCCGTCAATCTCTACGACGTAGAATTCTTCCTTATGCCTAAAGAATATAGCTCTAAAAGGCGTGGCAATTATTAGCCAAATCCACCTTAGTTTTGAGCCTTTAATTCCCTTTAGGCCCAGAATATCAAATGGAATCCCAAAAGCCGAATTGGCGTCATGTGAATAGTGCGCTTTCTTCCCTATTTCGTGTTCTAGCATTGTCATCATTGTAGTCTTTCCAGCCGAACCAGTTACCGCAATAACGCGCGGGTTCCATCTCTTAAAAGCATAATCTGCAAAATATCTAAAATATTTTGCAATGATGAAATAGAAACGCTTCTTTAATTTAGCAGCACTCATAAAATCATTATATCAAAAAATCCCCAGAATTGGGGAGTTTTTTGATGTGTAGCTTGACTACATCTTGATTTCTGCGTCAACACCAGCTGGCAATGAAAGGTTTTGTAGGCTTTCAATTGTCTTTGGTGTGGCGTTTGAGATGTCAATCAAACGTTTGTGCACTTTCATCTCAAAAGCTTCGCCACCAGTCTTGTAAACGTGAGGTGATTTGACTACTGTAAAAGTAGATCTCTTGGTAGGTAGAGGGATTGGCCCAGATACGTTTGCTCCAGTACGGATTGCGGTATCAACAATCTGTTTTGCGCTTTGATCAATAACGCGATGATCGTAAGCTTTTAGGCGGATTCTAATCTTGAGACCCTCTTCTTTTTTTGCTTCAACCATAAAAGGTTCCTTTCTTACCTGATAACCTCGGAAGACTTGAGTTTTTCAGGCTTGATGATTAATAATTGATAATATTACTATTATAGCACATTTTTAATAATTTTGGAAGTAGTTAGTTTTTGCTGGCGACATTAATTTTACAGCCTCGGTGCCAACTCCCTTACATAGACCGTATCTAGCCTGCCTGATGAGGAGGCATCAGCTCTAGGTGCACCCCATAGGTAAAGTGAAGCATCATAGTCAACAATCTCAGCTGGTACAACTGAATATGCTCCAGTCCCTGCTCCGTAAGTACGATTAGCTTTTAGTGAGCCGGTAATCACTGCTCCATTAATCTTAAGTTGTCTAGAACGACTTCCACTGTTAACGTCACCGCCGTCATAGCAGGTATCTACTATTCCGGTGATGTTGTTTTTGCTACCCATTCTGTCGGCAATTAGTACGGCATCTATTCTAGTTACACTGCAACTTATATTGATGTTATCTGCTCTTATGATGAGCTTTGGAATATCTACAAGATTGTCATAACTGTCCGCGTATTGGATGTTACTATTAATTGTAAATGTCTTGCCTTTAGCATCTAGAACATAAGTTCGGTTCTGTCCAGATGGAATAGTATTGGTTCCAAGTTCAGCAATAAATTGACTGAGGCTTGTGTAATTATTTCTATAGATATAAGTTCCATCATCAGACATAAACCTGCTAATTAGGGCATCACGATCTTCGGGTTTATTCATTCTAGCAATAGTGTTGCTACTAATATCCACACCAGGTAACCCTGAACCAATACAACTGGCATTTGGCATAGTCAAAGGACTACGATAATTACATAAACTAGGCGAATTACCTTCCTTGCTGCCACTAAGAAGCTTTCCATCACTAATTAGGGTTCTGTTAGTGGTGCCAGGAAATCCTGTAGCTGCTCCACTAGCAAGTCCGTTTACCTGCCCATTAGCTACAATGTTAGTTTCTACCCATGAACCAAAGATAGTTGTGTTTTCTGAATCCCTTGACGTAAAGCCAACAAAACCATCAATCACTCTCTTCTCGGCTGTATTCATAATTATTTTGCCAGCAGAATAAAGTCCACTACCCCAGACTTCAATACTTGGTTTCTTAGCGATAATGGCGCATGATGGCGAAGATACATACCAGCTGTTATTTCCATCCGCACCCATCTGTGTGTCTATGCCGCTAGTATATGGATAGACTGCTGCTACTACACAATAATATTTACCGGCCGTAGCATCATAAACATTGTAAGTGCTACCCATAATGGCGGTTATAGAATCAGATGCCACCTGTGTACCCTCTGATGAATTAATTCCAAGATTCCCAGCGGCATTCATTGTGTTACCATCATCTTCATTTATTTGGTCACAGGTTTCATAACCGCTTAAGGCATTACATATGTTATACCCTCTTCCGCTACCTACCCCAGCTTGAGCGCTCTTATAAGAATCGTCTGTATTAGTAAGATAAGATACGAACTTTACTTTTACGTTATCTGCTTGGGTTGCGTAAGTTCCTTTAGTAGTATTATTATATTTGGTCTGAGTATAGACATTAGCTGAAGCGATTGTGGCTTTCTCGCCAGCATAGACATGATTATTGCTAAGGTTTATAGAAGCAGTTAGCTTGAAGTTATATGGCACGAGAACGTCAGCGTGGGAGGAAGCATTACTATTGTCGCTACAAATATCATCATAATAGTTATTGGAATGGCTACACCATCCACCGTAGCACGATCCAGGTGAGGTTTGCCCGACCACGTTACCTTCTTCATCTGTAATATCTTCACATCCACCACAATCACATCCAGTATGCCAGCCACATTGCCATTCATGTATACCTTCGTTTTCTACGGTAGCTGATAGTGGCTTACTAGCTGTATTAGTCTGGATCAGTCTTTCACCAGCCTTGTTCTTGCTGCGGCCGTATTCTACATTGTATTGGCTATCTATCAAAGATTTAATATCTGACTGTCCAATTGCATATCTTCCGCCATTATAAACTAACGGAGTCAGAGTTTTAGAACGGTAGTTGCCATTACTACTAGAATTGGGGTTTCTGAAGCTACTCTTTATTGGGTTAACTCCTTTATCTGCGTCTGAAGTTACGCTAAAAGAGTTACTCCAATTATAGATATTTTTTAACGCATTATTTGTGTTTTCGGTAGTACTACCAGCCTCTAAATATTTACTTTCGCTACCATGAACTGTAGTTCCCAAGGCATCAGCTAGCTTCTGCACTCCAGGATAATAACAGTGTATCCAACTAATATTATCTGTTGGTTTAGCAAAAACACTATCCGTGTAATTACCACCTAGAGTATTATTTTTAACTTTTGACACAGTAGATGTTGTCCCCTGACCCGTGCCAGTAAAATCTAAATATGAATTTGTATAACTAGCTGGAGTCCAGGCCGAACACTCACTTTGTGTATCATCAATGCCACCACTTGACCCACCGTCCTTTACAACATAGGTTGCGCAGACTGTGGTTACCGCCACTTCAGAGCCGAGGGTACTGTTATTCATATATAATGTTTGGCAAAAATTATAAATCCCTGTCGCACTAAAAGATAACTCATAAACATCTCTAGACAAGTAAGTGCTGTCGCCATCAGAAAAAGGTCGGTTGGTTGCCCGGTATAAACTATTTGATACTTTACTAGTAATAGTGGTGCTGCCAGAATGTTGTTCTGCTGGAGTATTAGTTCTCTTTATAGAGACCTTATCGCTATTAAAACCATTCCCGTAGCTGTTAATTCTCCAACTAGTAGCACTAGTATCACTAGTAGAAGCATAAATGTCATGGCTGAATTTTAGCTCTACTGTACTTCCAACAGATACTGTTCTATCAGCTAGTTCCATAAGCTCCAAAGCGTTCTCAGTCTTTACTTGTCCTGTAGTATTATAGCTAAGCCCATTAGATATGTTGGACTTGGCAGAGTAGGTAGGTTTCTCCATACCTGGCCAGTAACAAAAGAAATTTACACCGCTTGGGATTGATGGTAAAGAACCGCAATCAGCTGTATCAACAGTAGAATCTGGATGGATAGCATTATAGGCTTTCCAATAGTCTCTTCTTACCGAACAGTCACTAGAGATGGCTACTTTTGTGGCGCTGTAAATTGTCTTGTTATTACTATCTTGAAGCTCATGACTTAGATTCCCTGTCGCATAGTCATTCTCGTCCCGGTACTCAGGTACATTCCATGGATGATCTATACCAGAGTTTCTCCCGCCTTCTCCTGGTAAAAGTTCTGGTACATAAGGTCTTCCAGTATATAATGTCATCCAGTGCCCCCATTGACTGGCGCCTCTAGTTATATAATTAGTCCCCCAGCTAGAACCAGTGGGATTGCCAAGGAAGCCAAAGCTTCCAGTATTGTTCGTATAGCTTTGCCCATTTACGCCATAATGCCAAAATCCGCCGTCTTCGTGTTGGGAGCAAATAAGAGGAATATTGACAGGTTCGCCATCTACGCGCAATTTGTATGGAGCAAATCTGATGTTTTCTGTAGCAGCCTGCCGGGCTTCGTAAAATATCCAAGACACTCCAGCACAAAAAGCCCCATACTGATAATCATTTAAGGAGCAACTACCAGTTCCACCACTACCACTGCTAACATTGCCAGAATCTCCATCAGAAATATATCCACCTTCTCCTTCAGCGTAAGTGGGGGTTGTATTTAAAATCCAAAAAGACAAAACAGCAAAAATCACTGCCAAAAAACAAGAAACCAACAAAAATCTGTGTCTATTTTTATCTTCTGGTTGCGCTAATTCGTTTGTCATAACTTTATATTATCACAACCATAATCACTATGCAATTTTAAAGCAGGCTTAAACCCCCGATTGCTCGGGGGTTTAAATAAGGGGGATTACGCCAGGGCCCTGTAGGCTCTGTAAATAAGCACGATAGCCTGCTCAATAGTGAGCTGGTTATCAGGAGCAAATTTACCGTCACCCATACCTTTGATGATACTATTTGCTACCGGCCAGCCAAGCTCGGGAGCCACCCAGTGATTTACTGTATCACTGAAGCTCTGAGTATAGCCATCGGTAACGACACCCTGTACATTAGCTATTCTATTAATAATAGCTGCTGCCTGGGCACGGGTCAGCGTACCCTGCGGAGCGAACTTTCCTTCGCCCATACCATTGATGATACCCAGTGCGCTAGCACTAAGTACTCTATTGTCTCTGGTATCATCAAAAGCTACTCCGCTAGTAGATAAGCCTCTCTCTAAAAGAAGACCATCAATGGTCGTACCATTAATTTTCTCTAAGAGATTGGTTGCCAGTTTTACTGTATCCAGTCTAGTAATAGGCTGTCTATAATCCTGGATTTCTCCCGTGACCAGACCAAGCGAAATTGCCTGGTCTACTTCTTCTTTTGCCCAATCAGAGGGCTGGTAAGGAAGAAGTGCAGGTTTGTCTGCAAAGTGCAGAACGGGGTCTTCAGTGAGCCACTTATTGCCATCGTCAATGGGAATGTTTGCCCATTGCTCTTTTGAGCCCTCATAATATACGTCTTTGAGGGACTCACAGAGGCAAAACGCCGCCATTTCAATAATAGTCAATCTAACCGGGATAACTATTTTAAGCAAGCTACTACAACCAGCAAAAGCGCATTCTCCAATTCGCGTACATGAAGTAGGAATATTAACCTCTTCAAGCCTACGATTGTCGGTAAATGGGACTTCAAAAGCATGATTTCCGATACTCGTAATCTCATCACTAAGTATCGCTTTTTTCGGTTCTACGCTTTGGTTGTTCCACGGCCCACCCTCGTACCACTCATAGTCGTACATCGGGCCATAGCCGTTAATTCTTAGCGTACCATCGCTATCAAGCTCCCAGGTGATATTATCACCACAAGAACCGCTAGCGACTACATCGGCAGCCAAGACTACGGGGGTAAGAGATAAAACCAGTGCAAGGGTAAGAATGATAGAAACGGTTCGCTTCATTATGGTATTCCTCCTTTTTTAATTTGCCTAGCCTTATGGCTAGGCCACAAGACTACTACCTTAGCTCCATTATAGCACGGAAGGCATATTTTGTCAAGACCAAACCTTGTTGCTACCCCTGCTGTTATCTCAGTTATCGCCCCCCTAATCCTGTTGCTGTTCTTGTTCTTCCCCAGTCAATTGTATTATTTTATCGTTATATTCTTTAGCTTTTTCGTTGTCGTCAGCTAGGAGATACAAATTTCTATACGACATGTAATAATTTACTAGCATGTCGTCACTGATGGAACTCTTTAGCTTATCTAGTGTCTCTAATGCCAAATTTAACTCACCGAAATAATTATACAAGAAGAAAGCATAGGATGTGGTTAAAAAGATTTTTTTCTCACCGCTACTTTCTGAAATTGCTTTTTCGAAATCGGCTATGGCATTATTATCAAAATAATCAGGCTCATTGGCTAATTTGTCTATTATGTCGTTAGCTATATCGTTGGCTTCATTGGCTGGTTGCTGGGTCTCTTTTATGGTTTGTTCGATTTCTTCAATCTTGGAGCTACGGGAATTTTTAACGTTAACAACCACGATAATTGCTATAGAAAGTCCAACAATAGCTATGCCAAAAACAGTCAAGACTATAAAAAGTGGGTTTTTCTTTTTACTTTTGGGCTGTGTTGAATTACTATCCATTGTTCTTATATTACCATAATCAGAATCAAGGTGCAAATGATACGTATTATCTCACAACCTATGCAACATAAAAGATGGCTCTTGTCGTCAAAAAAGGTAGGCTCTATACTTAAATTAACATCACTTAAATAAGAAAGGACCTACCTATGTCATA
>Ga0310690_10002481_pt1 | contig 29868 bp, 26 predicted proteins | sample AusTroGonzalo_MG_2_FD_207661 | JGI IMG/M metagenome (GOLD analysis project Ga0310690, IMG submission 207661) | Bovine rumen microbial communities from tropical cattle in Woodstock, Queensland, Australia - Gonzalo_04 (v2) (version 2) | ecosystem: Host-associated > Mammals > Digestive system >...
ATTTTTCCGAACCGACAAAATTATTCTTAAAAGAATCGTGCAAAATTAAGTTTTTTTTTGTTTTTCACCCTCAAAAACTGGTTGAATGGTTTCTTTTCATCATCTAAAAACCAATACAGCCGTGAGCAAGTCCATTTTCTATTTTGTCGAAAGCCATAATACATTGGTTTTCTTGGTTCTTTGGGCAAAATTAGCTGAAACCTCTGCCGGTTGGTGGCAGAGGCTTGGGAAAAAACATTATCAATAGAATTTTTGTGAAAAATCCGCATGCTGAACTGCTTACAATACTAATGGATTTAGTCTGAATTATACTTTTCGATAACTTGTTTGAACTCTTCTTGATAATTGGCTTTCAAATAAGCCATTTGATAGGCCAGCCAAGTGTAGCAAACAGCATGGGATTTTTGGAAAGCGTACATTCCTTTAGCCTCCATTTCATTCCATACCATTTCAAGGGCATTCTTTTTGTGTCCATTCTTTATGCCACCTTCTATGAAACGAGGTTTCAAGACAGAAAGCAGTTCCATCTTCCTTTTACCGAGGGCTTTTCTCAGCAAGTCGCTCTCACTTCTATCAAAGTTGGCAATCAAGCGAGAAAGCATCATGATCTGTTCCTGATAAACGATAATGCCATAAGTACCACAAAGGTACTTTTCCATACAAGGGATGATGTACTTTATTCCTTTCTTTGATTTTTTGTGCTTGACGAGTGTTGATATATCATCCATGAGGCCGGGTCGGCGGCGTTGGAGAGCAGGTCAACGATTTTCTGGAGCAGTGCACCGAGTGATTCGGGCGATATGCTCTCCTCCTGTGTTTCAGCGCGGAGAGCAGAAATGAGTTTTGAAAGTGCGGTGGTGTCCATGTCTGCGAATTTTTGAGCAAAGATATGGGTCGGAGTTGGCGCACGAAAAGACAATAAAACGAGCGAGTTTTCGTTATATACAATAATAAGTTGTTTTTGAAATAAAGTGACGTATGAAAAAAATTACATTAACGTTGTTGTTGGCATTATTTATAAGTAATGTTTATGCCCAAATAAATACAAATATACTCGGGTGTAAGTTAGGAGTGTCAAGTAAAGCTACAGTTGAGCGAGTATTAAAGTCCAAAGGACTAAACATAGAAAAGAGTAATGCAACCGATTTGTTAGAAGGTGTTACTTTCTATGACATTAAAGATGGTGTTTCTTTTGGAGGTATTATTTGGGATGATGCAAGAATACGTTTTATTAATGGAAAATTTGCTTCGATTATATTTTCAAAAGTAGCTTCAAGAGAAACATATAATAAATTATTCGCTTCTTTGAAAAAGAAATATGCGAGGTATCTTATTTCAGCAGATTATCCTGCGCCCTTTTTTCAAGATAATAATACCGAAATAATTATGATGCACGGAGATAAGCTTTCACTATCATATGGGTGCAGAAAATTTTTCGATGACGAATACAATTCGCAAGGATCTGGAGAGTTATAACAAGAACGAGGTCGCACGACCTCGTTTCTTGTTAGTGATTATATCTTCTATACTTATCATCCAGTGCGCGAGCCAGAAAGCCGACAAACTCCTGTCCGAGGTTGTCGGCAAAGAATTCGTTGATGCGCATGACGGAGGCATAATACTTTTTGGAGAACCACTTTTTGGCGACGCGCTTTTTCTCGCGCCCTATGTCGCCACTGTTTCCACGTGGTATCTCCTTGCCGGTGCCGAAGTCCTGCCACAAGCCATATTCGAGGAAGCCTTGCGAGAGTGTTGCTTCTATGAAGCGACCATCGGCGCGGACTGCGACTGACTCCGGCGAGCTAAGCAGTCGCCCCGTGTCGATGACACCGAGCAAGGTAATCTGCTCGCGCCATATTTTCAGCATGGTATCGTTAAATGCTGAAATGAATTTCTCGCGCTCCGCTTGTGGATCGGGAAGCTGCTGGTTATTTGGTCCACTCATTGGAGTTATATCTTAGGTCTGTGTATGTATCAACGGCTATCTGGAAGTAGCAACAAGCGCAGCCGGAGAAGAAGTATTGGTCAATCTCTTGGAACGGGATACGTGGATCAAGGTAGATGGTCTGTTGCTGGAGTTTGGTTTGTTCCAAAATCAGCACAGACATGAGTTGTCGGAAAAGTTCTCGCATGATTTCCATACAGGTGAGCCGTGCTGCCATGTTATCTACGGCATGGCGCATGGCGAGAAACACCGTCTTCACCCTTCGGGTGTGAGGCGTGTTGTTTAACTCGGTATATCCCTGCGAGATGTCCGACACACATTATCGTTCTCCAGTCGGACATCAATCTGCGTTTGTCCGTCCTCCGTCTGATAGATGATTATTTTGTCATTTTCCATAGTTCATATTCTTTTTGCAAAGATACTCGTTTCTTTTTCTTCTCCAAACGTTCTCCACAAAAGTCATAATATTTCCCTTGCTATCCATGCACAGGCTTCGGCATCGGCAAGGGCATGGTGATGGTTCTCTAAACTGTAACCACACTCGGCGGCGACGGTGTGCAACTGATGGTTCTCCAGATAGCGGAAGGTGCGGCGCGAGGCGGCAAGGGTGTCGTAGAACTCGTAGTCAGGATAGTCCATCTGATAGACGCGGAATACGGCTTTCAGACAACCCTCGTCAAAAGGCTTGTTATGAGCGACGAGTGGAAGGCCTTCTATCAGAGGCTCTATCTGCGCCCATACTTTGGGGAATACAGGCGCATCGTCGGTGTCGGCACAGCAGAGGCCATGTACTTGACTGCACCAATAATTATAATAGTTCGGCTCGGGCTGAATCAACGAATAGAACGAATCGACTATTTCACCATCGCGAACAATGACAACTCCCACGCTGCAAACACTACTGCGCTCGTTGTTGGCCGTTTCAAAATCGATTGCTGCAAAATCTCGCATCATCCCGACAAAAATATTTTTCTTATTTTTCTACCTCGATTTCGGTCAAATCGTGGTCGATGAGGTACTCGAGGAAGAGTTTCAAGGCTTTGCGCGTGGCGATGGCGAGGTTGATGTCGCGACCTTCGTCCTCGGTGAGTTTGCAGGTGCGAATGTCGTTGCCGCCGCCGTAGGCAAGCCAAATCGTACCGACGGGAATCTCGGGTGTACCACCACCTGGACCTGCGATGCCAGTGGCGGCAATGGCGTAATCGACGTTCAACGCCTCGCACGCGCCTTGCACCATCTGAATGGCAACTTCCTCGCTGACGGCGGTCTTTGCTTCGAGCGTTTCGTGGCTCACGTGCAGCAGTTTTTCCTTGATTTCGTTGGTGTAGCAAATGATTCCACCTTTGAAATAGTTCGACGCACCCGGCACGGCAATGATGGCTTCAGCAATGCGTCCGCCCGTGCAACTTTCAGCCGTTGCGAGCGTTTTTCCGTTGTCGTAGAGGTACTGCTGTATCTCTTTGCTGATGATTTTGTTTTCTAAGCTCATTATTTTAATTTACAATTTGACTATTTACAATTTACAATTTGGTTTTTGAAAATGCCGGCGCATCAATCGGACAAAAATCGCCGCCTTGATACTTGAAATAGCCTGTAATGGCAATCATCGCGGCATTGTCGGTCGTGTAACTGAACGGCGGAATATACACCGTCCAACCGTAGCGACGGGCGTAGTCGTGGAACGCATTGCGCAGACCCGTATTCGCCGAGACGCCACCTGCCACGGCGATGTGCTTGATACCCGTGTACTTCGCGGCTTTCAGCAGTTTTTTCATCAGAATATCGACGATGGTGAATTCGAGCGAGGCCGCCAAATCTTCCTTGTGATTCTCGATGAAGTCGGGTTCATCCTTGATCCAGTCGCGCAAATTGTAGAGGAACGAGGTTTTCAGCCCCGAAAAACTGTAGTCGAAGCCTGCGATGTGCGGCTCAGCGAACTTGAAAGCATGCGGATTGCCTTGTCGGGCGAGACGATCGATAATCGGACCGCCCGGATAACCGAGTCCCATCACCTTCGAGCATTTGTCGATGGCCTCGCCGGCAGCGTCGTCGATGGTCTGACCGAGAATTTCCATATCGTTGTAGGCGTTCACCTTGACAATCTGCGAATTGCCACCGCTCACGAGCAGACAGAGGAACGGGAAGGGCGGAATCGCCGCCTCCTCAGGGGAAAGGGGACTTTTGATAAAATGCGCCAAAACGTGCCCCTGCAAATGGTTCACATCGATGAGCGGAATGCCCAACGACCGCGCAAAACCTTTCGCGAAACTCACACCGACGAGCAACGACCCCATCAGTCCGGGACCGCGTGTGAAGGCGATGGCCGAAAGTTGTTCCTTCGTGATTCCTGCCTGCCGAATGGCCTCGCTGACAACCGGCACGATGTTCTGCTGATGGGCGCGTGAAGCCAGTTCCGGCACCACCCCACCGTATGCCTCGTGCACCGCCTGCGATGCCGTGACGTTCGACAGTAGTTCGTCGTTTCGCAAAACTGCCGCCGACGTGTCGTCGCAACTCGACTCAATGCCTAATATATAAATGTTATCCATTTACAATTTACGAATGTCCAATGTTCAATATTCAATGTTCAATACGAAATAATCTCCGGTCCGTCTTCGGTCATCAACAGCGTGTGTTCCCACTGTGCCGAGGGCAGTTCGTCTTCCGAAATCACCTCCCAACCGTAGGGGTCGTCGCCGTCGATAAAAACTTTCCACGTACCCATATTAATCATCGGTTCTATCGTGAAAACCATACCCGGAACGAGCAACATTCCCGTGCCTTTCTTGCCGTAGTGCGCCACGTCGGGCTCCTCGTGAAACGCATTTCCCACGCCATGACCGCACAAGTCGCGCACCACGCCGTAGCGATAGCGTTTGCAATGGTTTTCGATGGCATTTCCGATGTCGCCGACATAGCCCCAAGGCCGTGCCGCCTCGATACCCAACTCCAGACATTCACGCGCCACGCGCACCAGTTGTTCCTTTTCGGGCGTCGTCTTTCCGATGATAAACATTCGCGCAGCATCGGCATAATAGCCATCGACAATCGTCGTGAAATCGACGTTGATGATGTCGCCTTCCTCGAGAATATCGGTCTCCTTCGGAATGCCGTGACAAACCACCTCGTTGATGCTCGTACAGACGCTCTTCGGGAAGCCCTCGTAACCCAAACAGGCGGGTGTGGCATTGTGCCGCTTGCAATAATCCATACAGATTTCGTCAATTTCAAGCGTGCTCATTCCGGCACGGATATGCTTCGCCACTTCGTCGAGAACGCCAGTATTTACAACACCTGCACGACGAATGCCCTCGATTTGCTCGGGTGTCTTAATCAGTTCGCGCGTCGGCACGAGTTTTCCCTTGTTTTCAAGGTACATGATTTTGCGGTCGAACTCCGTCGGTTGCTCTCCCGGACGGCAACGCCACCGTTTTTTCTTTCCAAAAGCCATGGTTTTTCGTTAAAATTTGCCTGCAAAGGTACGAAAAATTCGATGAAGCGAGGGCATATTTCGAAAAAAATCACTAATTTTGCAGAAAGTATAAACAAGAATCGAAAAAAAATGAAGAAAATTGTGTTGATTACAGGTGCGACAAGTGGCATCGGACTCGCTTGCGCAGAGAAATTCGCTGCCAACGGCGACAAATTGATTCTGACGGGAAGAAACGAACATCGACTCGCCGAAATCAGAAAAAATCTGACGGAAAAGGGATGTGAAGTGCTCACGCTGGCTTTCGACGTGAGAGACCGCGAAAAAGCCAAGAAATTCATGAGCGGACTGCCCGACGATTGGCGCGAAATCGATGTTTTGGTGAACAATGCGGGGCTGGCACTCGGTCTGGAAGCCGAATATCAGGGTAGTTTCGACGATTGGGAGACGATGATCGACACCAACATCAAGGGTTTGCTGACGATGACGCGATTCGTCGTGCCTGGCATGGTCGAGCGCAACCGAGGCCATATCATCAACGTCGGCTCGCTGGCAGGCGACGCGGCCTATGCCGGTGGCAACGTCTATTGTGCCACAAAAGCAGCGGTGAAAGCCCTCAGCGACGGACTGCGCATCGATGTGGCGAACACAGCCGTCCGCGTGACGAATCTCAAGCCTGGACTTGTCGAAACAAATTTCAGCAATACGCGCTTCCACGGCGACACCGAACGGGCTGCCAAGGTTTATGAGGGTGTCAAACCGCTCACAGCCGACGATGTGGCCGATGTGGCTGTCTATGCCGCCAACGCCCCTGCCCACGTGCAAATCGCCGAGGTGCTGATTTTGGCCACCCATCAGGCAAATTCTTTCGTGGTTGCAAGAAATTCTTAGGATTTAAAAGCGGATTTCAGTCTTTTTTCGGGTCGTGAACCACCACTTTGATGCGGCTGATGCGGCGTTCCTCGACCGCCATCACCTCAAACGTGTAGTTGGCGTACTCGATTTGCTCGTGCAGGCTCGGGAAGTCGCCTTTCAGTTCGAGCAACAGGCCTGCGAGCGTGTCGGCATCGCCCTCGACTTCGGCAAATTCATCGGTATCGACGCCCGTAATCTTGCAGAAATCGCTCAACAGCGTTTTTCCTTCAAAAAGATAGGTGTTGTAGTTCAGTTTCGAGTAAAAACGCTCGTCTTCGTCGAATTCGTCGTTGATTTCGCCGACGATTTCCTCCAAGATGTCTTCGAGCGTAATCAAACCGCTCGTACCGCCAAATTCATCGACCACGATGGCGATGTGTACCTTGTTTTCCTGAAATTCGCGCAAAAGGTCGTCGATTTTCTTCGTTTCGGGCACAAAATACGGCGGACGAATCAGGCTCTGCCAACGGAAGTTCGATGGCTTCGACAAATGCGGCAGAAGGTCCTTGATATAAAGGATTCCGCGAATGTTGTCGGTGTTGTCCTGATAGACGGGAATACGACTATAATTGTTCTCGACGATACAGTTGAGCACGTCGGCGAAGTTCGATTTGATGTCAATATCGACAATGTCCTGACGGCTCGTCATCACAGCCTTTGCCGTTTCGTCGCCGAAGCGGATGATGCCTTTCAGAATCTGTTGCTCGTCGCGAATTTCGTCCTTGTCAGTCAGTTCGAGCGCCTGCTCCAAATCATCGACGCTCAGCACGATGTTCTCGGGCTGAATCACCTTTTCGGCCAACATTCCACTGCGAATCAGCACGTTTTCCAACGGCCAGAACAGGCGGCGCATCAGCAAGATGAAATCGACACTTTTCCGACAATATTTCAAAGGATTCTGACGGCTGTAAACCTTCGGCATAATCTCGCCGAAAAGCAGCAAAACAAAGGTCAAAATCACCGTGATACAGAGAAATTCGACCCATGTTTCGCGAAATTTGACGAGCGAGGCGAACACATAGTTCAGCAGCATGATAATCGTCACGTTCACGAAGTTGTTCGTTATCAGAATCGTGGCCAGCGTGCGCTCGCTGTCGTCGCGCAACTGCTTGATGTGGACGTCGGTTTTCGTCTTTTCCTCGTTGATTTCCGCCAAATCGCTCGGCGAAAGGCTAAAAAAGGCTATTTCCGAGCCGCTGGTGAAGCCCGAAACGAACAGCAGCACCAAAGACAACACGGCTGCCAAGGCAATGCCGAATGTCATTGGCTGAAACGTGACAAGATCGCTAATCTGCTGTATGTCAATGGAGTCCAAAGTTCGTCAGATTAAAACGGTAAATCCTTGTCCTGCCCGTCTTCCTGCGCTGGTTGCTGGATTGTTTTTTCGGGTTCGGACTGAGGTTCGCCGGCGTTCTGCGGTTTCGGCGAGAGCAGTTCCATATTATCGACGATGATTTCCGAGACAAATCTCTTCTGTCCCTGCTGGTCGTCGTAGGAACGGTTGCGAATTTTGCCCTCTACATAGAGTTTGTCGCCTTTGTGGACGTATTGTTCCACCAGTTTGGCAAGCCTTCTGTAAAACACGAGATTGTGCCACTCGGTGCGCTCGGGCACCTGCGTTCCGTTTTGCAGCGTGTAGCCGCGCTCGGTTGTTGCCAGACGGAGCTGTGCAACGGCTTGGTCGGCCTCGTAGTACCTTACTTCCGGCTCTTTGCCGACATTGCCAATCAGCATTACTTTATTCATATCTTTTCCTCCTAAAAAAAGTTATTTCCACGTTCCCAAATACTTGTAACGGAAGTTCTTGCCCTTTGCCGATGGGAACTGCGAGCGGTGATCGACGCGCTGGCGCAGGTGCTCGACGATGCGGTTGTAGCAGTCGATGCCCGACTCGGCCTTGCACTGGGCGACGAAGGTCGTGTCGCGGTATTCGTATTTTCCAGTTCCGGGCACGAGCACGACGCGCTTGAACTTCAGTTCACCCTCGTACCAACCGTTGCGCTCTTCCGTCATACGCGTCATCGCGGTGGCTTGTGGTTCTTTCTCCTCGCCGGGCTGTCCGGTGGTTTCCATCTGCGGTTTCAACGCTTTTTTCTGCTTGAAGTCGGTCATCGACTCGGCAGCAGTTTTAATGATGATGAAATAGATGCGCGGACGCACCTTGTAGCGTTTCGGATACATTAGGTCGCTGGCGCAATAATTGCGTATATCGGCTTCCAAATCAGCGTTCATTCCGATTTCCGGAATGGAGGCAAGGAAGTCAATGGCATCATCGGCATTGGAAACGAATGCCTCGTTGTCAAAATATCTTAGATATAAATTCATCTGGATAAAAAAATAATCACTTAAAACTCAAAAGAGCGGAAAACGGGACTCGGACCCGCGACCCCAACCTTGGCAAGGTTGTGCTCTACCAACTGAGCTATTTCCGCCTCTTCTTCGAAGAGTCGAGATTCATGGCTGCGCCTTGGCATAAAACAAGTTTTCTGCGCTCGACTTGCACATGAATTCCGCCAATTCTTTACGTTTACCATGTGAAGAGGAGGAGACTCGAACTCCCACGTCGCGATTGACACTACCCCCTCAAAGTAGCGCGTCTACCAATTCCGCCACCTCTCCAACATGTAAAAACATTCCGAATTATGAGTGCCCAGAACAGGAATCGAACCTGCACGCCTTGCGGCACACGCACCTGAAACGTGCGCGTCTACCAATTCCGCCACCTGGGCAGGGTTGCAAAGCACAACGATAGGAAATTTTCTCCTTACGGATAATTCAGAATGTTTTGAGCGGAAAACGGGACTCGGACCCGCGACCCCAACCTTGGCAAGGTTGTGCTCTACCAACTGAGCTATTTCCGCCTTTTCTTCGAAAAGTCGAGATTCATGGCGACACCTCGGCATAAAAACAAGTTTTTCTGCAACTCGGTTTGCACATGAATTCCGCCTATTCGGAAGCGCATTTCTCTAAATGCGACTGCAAAGGTACGGCATTTTTCCGATACTGCAAAATTTTTTCGCGTTTTTTTCTAAAAAATTTTCAATCCATGCGGTCGCGATAGTCTTCGTAGCCGAATTTTCGCAGGATTTCGAGCGTGTTGTCGAGCCGAAGGATGCCGATGGACGGGTGCGAAATTCCGTTGAACATCGTGGTTTTGACGGTAGTGTAGTGAATCATATCCTCGAAAATGATGGTTTCGCCAATTTCGAGTTCGTGGTCGAAGGTCCAATCGCCCATGAAGTCGCCGCTGAGACAGCTGTTGCCGCCTAAACGATAAGGCCTCCCCCCAGCCCCCTCCAAATGGAGGGGGAGACTACCGCGAACCTCCGGCATATACGGCATTTCGAGGCAATCGGGCATGTGGCAGGTGAAACTGACGTTAAGAATGGCGGTGCGGATGCCTTTGTCCTCGACGATGTCCTCGATTTTTGCGACGAGCGGCCCCGTCTGCCACGCAAACGCGCTGCCCGGCTCCAAAATGACGCGAAGATTCGGATGGCGACGCTTGAAATCCTTCAACAGTCTGACGAGTAGCGAGACGTTGTAGTCCTTGCGCGTCATCAGGTGGCCACCACCGAAGTTAATCCACTTCAACTGCGGGAACCAGCGCGAAAATTTCTCCTCGATGTGCGACAACGTGCGCTCAAATTCCTCAGCACTGCTCTCGCAATGGCAATGGCAGTGGAAACCGTCGATGTCGGCAGGAAATTGTTCGGGCAGTTTGTCGGCGGTGATGCCGAATCGCGTGCCGGGCGCACAGGGATTGTACAAATCGGTGGCGATTTCGCTGTATTCGGGATTGATTCTGATGCCCATCGACACGCGGTGGTCGGCCTGCCCCACCCTTTCGTGGAACCGCTCGTACTGCGTCAGCGAATTGAAGGTCAAGTGGCTCGAACAACGGATGATTTCGTCGATTTCCTCGTCGGTGTAGCAGGGCGAATACGTGTGCGCCAAACTGCCGAATTCCTCGGCGGCGAGTCGGGCCTCGGCCAACGAACTGGCGGTTGTCGAAGAAATATACTCGCGGAAAATCGGGAACGTCTTCCACAGGGCAAATGCCTTGAACGCCAAGATGATTTCCACATCGGCCTCACGCGCCACGCCACGAATCAACTCCAGATTTTCGCGCAGCCGCTTCTCCTCTATAATATAAATAGGTGTAGGAACACCCACGTAAGTCATCGGATTCACTTTCATGGTGCAAAAATAACGATTTTACCAGATTTTTTGGTTTTTTGTATGTTAAAAACTGAAAAAAAATGTATTTGAATGAGGAAAAATGCTACCTTTGCAACAGAATCCAGAGAAAGATTTCAATTCACATGAGCGCAAACAACTCTTTTTTAGTGTTTTCAGGCACGAAAACACGCTATCTCGCAGAAAAAATCTGCGCCAGTCTCGGTTGCCCTCTCGGTAACTTAGTCATCACCCGATTTTCCGACGGCGAATTTGCCGTTTCGTATGAAGAATCGATTCGCGGACGCGACGTTTTCCTCGTCCAGAGCACGTTCCCCTCGTCAGACAACCTGATGGAACTGCTGCTGATGATTGATGCCGCCAAACGTGCATCGGCTCGGACGATCAACGCCGTGATTCCGTATTTCGGATGGGCTCGGCAAGACCGCAAGGACAAGCCTCGCGTGAGCATCGGTGCGAAACTCGTGGCCGACCTGCTGAGTGCCGCCGGCATCGACCGCCTGATTACGATGGACCTTCACGCCGACCAGATTCAGGGTTTCTTCAATGTTCCCGTCGACCATCTCTATGCCTCGATGGTGTTGATTCCCTATTTGCAGAGCCTCCGACTCGACAATCTGTGCATTGCGTCGCCCGACGTGGGCGGTTCGAAGCGTGCCAACGCCTACGCGAAATACCTCGGCTGTCCGCTCGTGATGTGCAACAAGACGCGCGCACGCGCCAACGTGATTGAAACGATGCAAATCATCGGCGATGTCGAAGGGAAAAACGTGGTGATTATCGACGATATGGTCGATACGGCCGGAACGATTACGAAGGCTGCCGACCTGATGATGGAAGCCGGTGCGAAGAGCGTTCGGGCGTGTGCGTCGCACTGCGTGATGAGTGGTCCGGCAAGCGACCGCGTGCAGGAATCGGCTCTCGAAGAAATCGTTTTCACCGACTCGATTCCCTACACGAACCGCTGCCACAAGGTGAAGCAACTTTCCGTAGCCGATATGTTCGCCGAAACGATTCGCCGCGTGGTTGATAACGAAAGTATCAGTTCGCAGTATTTGATTTAAATTCTTATTATCATAAAAAAAGGGCAGTCGAAACTGCCCTTTTTTCGTATCCGATAGGAAGAATTACATCATTCCGCCCATTCCGGGGTTGCCCATCGGCATGGCGGGCTCCTTCTCAGGCTTGTCAACGACAATGCACTCGGTGGTGAGGAACATGCCTGCAATGTCGGCAGCCTTCTCCAGAGCAACGCGTGTCACCTTGGCGGGGTCGATGATACCGGCCTTGCGCAGATCCTCGAACTTATCCGTGTGGGCATTGTAGCCGTAGTCGCCCTCGCCCTCGCGTACCTTCTGCACGATGATGGAACCTTCCTTGCCACCGTTGCATACGATCTGGCGCAGCGGCTCCTCAATGGCGCGGTACACAATGTTGATGCCAGTCTTCTCGTCAGCATTGTCACCCTCCAGGTTCTCCAAGGCTTTCTGAGCGCGGATGTAGGTGGTACCGCCGCCGGCCACGACACCTTCAGCTATGGCAGCGCGGGTAGCGCAGAGAGCATCGTCAACGCGGTCTTTCTTCTCCTTCATTGACACCTCGCTGTTGGCACCGACGTAGAGCACTGCCACGCCGCCTGACAGTTTGGCAAGGCGCTCCTGCAGCTTCTCCTTGTCGTAGCTGCTGGTGGTCAGCTCAATCTCTTTCTTGATCTGGGCCACACGGTCCTTGATGGCCTGGCTGTCGCCAGCACCGTTGACGATAGTGGTGTTGTCCTTCGACACAGTGAGCTTCTCGCAGGTACCCAGCATCTCGACGGTAGCCTGATCCAGCTTCAAGCCTTTCTCCTCGCTGATGACCGTTCCGCCAGTCAGCACGGCGATGTCTTCGAGCATAGCCTTGCGACGGTCGCCGAAGCCAGGAGCCTTCACGGCGCAGATCTTCAGACCGCCACGCAGACGGTTGACGACGAGCGTCGTCAGAGCCTCGGAGTCAACATCCTCGGCAATGACCAGCAACGGGCGACCGCTCTCGGCGACGGGCTGCAGGATGGGCAGGAAGTCCTTGATGTTCGAGATCTTTTTGTCGTAAATGAGGATATAGGGGTTGTCCATCACGCACTCCATCTTCTCAGAGTCGGTGACGAAATAGCCTGACAGATAGCCACGGTCGAACTGCATACCCTCGACGACGCCGATATAGGTATCGGTGCTCTTGCTCTCCTCGATGGTGATGACGCCGTCCTTGCTCACCTTGCGTATGGCATCAGCCAGCAACTTACCAATCTCGGGCTTGTTGTTGGCAGACACGGTAGCCACCTGCTCAATCTTGTCGTAGTTGTCACCCACCTGCTCGGCGTGCTCCTTGATATAGGCAACAACAGCTTTGACAGCCTTTTCAATACCGTTCTGCAGGTCCATGGGGTTGGCACCGGCGGTGACGTTCTTCAGACCTTCCCTGACGATGGCCTGAGCCAGCAGTGTGGCGGTGGTGGTGCCGTCGCCGGCCTCATCGCCTGTCTGTGAGGCCACGAACTTGGCCAGCTGTGCGCCGGCGTTCTCAAAGTGGTCTTCTAATTCGATTTCCTTTGCCACTGTGACGCCGTCCTTGGTGATTTGCGGAGCACCGAACTTCTTCTCAATGACTACGTTGCGGCCCTTCGGTCCGAGGGTCACCTTCACTGCGTTTGCCAACTGGTCGAAGCCATTCTGCATGCTATTGCGGGCTTCAATATTGAATTTAATATCTTTTGCCATAATCTTTTACTTTTTTACCTTTTTACTTTTCAATGACCGCCAGCACATCCGACTGCCGCATAATCAGATACTTCTCGCCGTCGAGTTCCAGTTCCGTGCCAGCATATTTGCCGTAAAGCACTTCGTCGCCCTCTTTGAGAATCATTTCTTCGTCTTTCGTACCCTTTCCAGCGGCCACAATCTTGCCGCGAAGGGGTTTTTCTTTCGCTGTGTCGGGAATGATGATGCCTCCGACCTTCTCTTCAGCCGCTGTGGGTAGCACCAGCACGCGGTCTGCCAATGGTTTGATGTTCATAGTTTTTTGTTTTTTTTGATTGATAAATAAGAAATTTCTTCTTTCGACGATACGAAAACCGTGCCAAACTGACAAGACTGACAATCTGGCACGAAAATTTTGGAAAAACATCGATAAAGAATGGAAAAATGAAAAAAAAGGCAGATTTCCTTTCGTTTTTTATCAGAATTTTTTATCTTTGCAGTGGAATTGTTTATCAAAAAGTATTACTATGCCTAAAATCTCTAACCGAGGGCAACAAATGCCCGAATCGCCCATCAGAAAGTTGGCTCCTTTGGCTTTTGAAGCGAAAAGACAAGGAAAAACCGTCTATCATCTCAACATCGGCCAGCCCGACCTGCCTTCGCCACAAGTCGGCCTCGATGCGCTGAAAAACATCGACCGCAACGTGCTGGAATACTCGCCCTCACAGGGTTTTCTCAGTTACCGCGAGAAATTGGCGAAATATTATGCCAAGCACAACATCGACGTGACAGCCGACGACATCATCGTCACTTCGGGCGGTTCCGAGGCCGTTATGTTCGCGTTTCTCGCTTGTCTGAATCCCGACGACGAAATCATCATTCCAGAACCGGCCTATGCTAATTATATCTCGTTTGCCATTTCTACAGGTGCCGTCATTCGCACCATCACATCAACCATTGAAGACGGTTTTGCGCTGCCGAAGGTCGAAGAGTTTGAAAAACTCATCAACGAGCGCACCCGCGCCATTTTGATTTGCAACCCCAACAATCCGACAGGTTATGTCTATTCTCGTGAAGAAATGAACCAAATACAAGACATCGTGAAAAAACACGACTTGTATCTTTTCTCCGATGAAGTTTATCGCGAATACATTTACACGGACTCTCCATACGTTTCGGCCTGCCATTTGAAAGAGATTGAACAGAATGTCATTCTCGTCGATTCGGTGTCGAAACGATATTCCGAGTGTGGAATCCGCATCGGTGCCGTGGTGACGAAAAACGAGGAAGTGAGAACTGCCATCTTGAAACTTTGTCAGGCTCGACTCTCGCCCCCGCTGATTGGACAAATTGTGGCAGAAGCCTCGTGCGATACGCCCGAAAGTTATTTCCGCAACGTGTTCGACGAGTATGTGGAACGCAGAAATTGCCTCATCGAGGGGTTGAACAACATTCCAGGCGTTTATTCGCCCATGCCAATGGGAGCATTCTACACGGTGGCGAAACTGCCGGTGGACAATGCCGAAAAATTCTGCCGTTGGTGTTTGGAAGAATTCGACTTCGAGGGTGAAACTGTGATGATGGCGCCCGCTTCTGGATTCTATGCGACGCCAGGGCTCGGAACCAACCAAGTTCGCATCGCCTACGTGCTGAAAAAAGCCGATTTGGAACGCGCCCTTCTCGTTTTGCGCAAAGCACTCGAATCTTACCCCGGAAGAGTCTGATTTTATTGGTCTTTTACGACGATTTTTCCATCGTTTGTGATGCCTGCAACACTCACTCGAATGCGGGTTTCACGGCTATTGTTGTAGATGGTTTTACGGAATTTTCCGTCTTCGTCGGGTCGCGCATTGGGATTCCAGTAAAGCGTGCGGCGATAGTCGGTGGGTTCCGACGGAATCGAGTTGCCATAGTTGGGCGAGTAGAACTCCTCAGGCTCGGCGAAGCCCGGCAACAGATAGCGGCGGTCGCGGTAGGTGTATTGCTTGCCGTCGTTGGGGATGGTTTCATAGACGACGGTGATGTCCTCGCGATTGACGCTCTCGGTATAGAGCGTGTCGGGGGTTCGTGGCTCGAAATCGGTGTAGAATCGGAAATTTTGCAGTCGATTGAGGTGTAAATCCTTGAAAATGGCAGCTTCCGAGCGATTTTTCACCGTTTCGTTCGTGCTCTGATAATCCTGATAAAAAGTATAAGCTCGATCGAGTTGATGGCCGTCGGCGATACGTGCGCGAACATTGTATTTCACATAGCGACCCATATTGCCGTAGAGCGTGAAACAGGCGGTTCGGGGAAAACTGCCCATATTGACAAGTCCCCACGAAAGACCGCGATCGGTGGCATCGTTGTAGAGGTCGTAGGCATCGACGACGTGGGCAGGTTTCGTGTAATCGACTGCCCTACGACCGCGCCGTCGCGCACTGACATTGACCTGCGAGAGCGTATGGTCGCCATCGAGTCGCGAACCGTTCAAATCGACCTCTTCCTCGACGCTGACATTCGTCGCAACGTAGTCGGGCTGGTGCTTTTCATACCAACTATATTCGCGGGCAAAAACGGGATAAAACAGGTCGCGCTTCACGTAAAAATCGGCATATTGGTCTTCGTTGAGGCGCTGTTTGTCGAAGCCTCGCTCCATCGATTTTTTCACGGAATCTTTCTGCTCGTAAGCCTTCATAAAAAGGATGGCGTGACCGTAGTAAGGCGGCAGTTCAAAGACGAACGCGCCACCGTTTTTCGTCAGTTGCACGGCTCCGGCAGTCTGTCCGCCGCCCGTCAGTTCGGCCTCAACGAGCACTTCGTGTTTCAGTCCGCCGTGGTTCGCACCAGACACCGTAGTTGTCGAAAAACTCGCGAAATCGGGCTCATCGACCACTGAAGTGGCCTTTGCTTCGGCATCGTCGGCCTGTGCGTTGTCGTCGTTGGTCTCAGTGAAAGTTCCGCCCGTTCCCAGACCCGAATTGGCGTTGTTGGTCTGCTGTTGTTGGGCGATAACAGACGTGCGGCTGTTCAGTCCCTCGACTTGGTCGCGCTGCATTCCTTGCACGTCGAGCATCGGATAGACCGCGCCCTCGACCGTGAGCGTTTGTTCGGGCTTGTAGCGCAGCGTTTTCACGGGTCGGTAGCGTCGCCAACCCTGCACCATCATCAGCAGGTCAAGGCGGTCGCAATGTTCTTTGTCGTCGCGCTCGAAATAATAGCCCGGATAGGCCACAAATCCTTTCAAATCGGACGCGAGCAGCAGTTCGGTGAGCATATTTCCGTCGTCGTAGGAAGGGTCGTCGGTGTGGGCATCGCGCACAGCGACCGAAAACGATGTCGGATTCGCCAAAGAAGCCTGAACCTCAAGCGGAATGGCCTCGTAAGGCTCGAAATCGGTTTTTCCGCCCGTCGAAACCTGCATCGGAACCGCCACGTCGCCGTTGTTCACGAAAAACAGGCGCGAAGCCAGAACATTTCGGTTTTCATCAAAAATCAGCAGTTCGTTGATGCCGGTGGGGAGGGAGTTCGGTGTTAGGTGATGGGTGGTGGATGTTGCGAGCGATTGTTTTTCAAAATGGACGAGGCGACCGCGACACAGCACAGCCACACCGACCATTTTCCCTTGAAATTCGGGGCTGGCGAAAAGCGAAACGACGATGTTTTTGCCATTCGATTCGTTTTCCAACGCCAACGAAACGCCTTGTTTCTCGACCTTCGGCAGATTGAACAAATATTCCTTTCCACGCCACGAAAATCGGGCTTTCAAATCTGCTTTTCCGCTTTCGAGTTGGAAAATTCCACGACCCATATAGTCGGTTCTCAAGGTGGTTCCGTCGCTGAGTTTTCCCTCTAAATCGACGGCTTTTCCATATTGGTCGGTCAGTTCGAAAGCCACTCGCGAAGGCTGTTTTTCCACCAATTGGCCACCTTCGGGATAGAACCGACAGATGAGTTCTTCCTTCGGCTCGCGGCGCACGTCCTGTTTCGGTCGTGCGTACATATATTTTCCCGCGAAATTGCCCTGCTGTTCGGGTTTGCTGTAAATCGGCAACACCCGCGAAAACAAGCCGTCCCACTCGCGGAAAAAGTCGGCAGCCATCTGGTTATTGTAGAAAAGGTGGCGGTCTTCGCGGCTATAATGGCGGTGCGACACGTTGAAATTCAGCATCCAGCGCGTGTAGGCACGCAGTTCGTAGTAGCCCGAATAGAGCGAGTCTTTCAGCACGAACTGGCCGCAGGTGTAACCCTGATTCGCCACGATGATTCGCTGCCGCTCGACCACGAGTCCGTCTGGCGAGAGCAGTTCGACGTAGAGCACACGGCTCATATCGGTCGGTCGGAGGTCGTCGGCGCGGAGCACGTAAGCCTTGTACCACAGCGTATCGCCCACGAAATAGCACGTGTTATCCGTGTGGACATACACCTTTTCCTGCACTTGCGCATTGTTTTCTAGTGCCTCCTTCAATTGTTCGAAACCGTCGGCATTGGCGGTCAGAAAAGCCATCGCCAACAGGCAGCAAATCGAAAAAAATCGTTTCATCGTTCAAAAAATCGTGATTTTCGTATAATTTTCATCCAAAAACCGCTCCAAACGGCTCGGATTATCATCCGCAAAGATAAGAATTTTTTCAAGAATGGAAAAATCGTCTGTCTAAATTTTTGATTTTTTTGATTTTTTTGCGGAATCCGTTCCCATCGAATCATTTTTTTTTGTAATTTTGCAGGATAAAATGCTAACAATCATCATAAAAATTCAGAAAATATGAAACAGACCATCCTTGTGACTGGCGGAACCGGCTTCATCGGTTCGCACACGACCGTAGAACTGCAAGAGGCAGGCTACGAAGTAGTTATCGTTGACAATCTGTCGAACTCGAAGATTGAAGTGCTCGACGGCATCGAGAAAATCACGGGCATTCGTCCGGCGTTTGAAAAGGTCGATTTGCGCGACTTTGACGCGACGGAGGCCGTTTTCCAGAAGTATCCGAACATCAAGGGCATCATCCATTTCGCCGCATCGAAGGCTGTGGGCGAGAGCGTCGAAAAACCGCTGCTCTACTACCGCAACAACCTCGTTTCGCTCATCAACCTGCTCGAACTGATGCCGAAATACGGCGTGAAAGGCATTATTTTCTCGTCGTCGTGCACGGTCTATGGTCAGCCGACGAAGGAGAACCTGCCCGTCACCGAGGAGGCCCCGATTCAGAAGGCGCTGTCGCCCTACGGCAACACGAAGCAAATCAACGAGGAGATTATTGCCGACTACATCCACTCGGGAGCCCCGATTAAATCGGTGGTTCTGCGCTATTTCAACCCCATTGGTGCCCATCCGAGCGCAGAAATCGGCGAACTGCCCGTCGGCGTGCCCAACAACCTGATTCCTTTCGTGACGCAGACGGCCATCGGCGTGCGCGAGCAACTGCGAATCTTCGGCAACGACTACAACACGCCCGACGGCACTTGCATCCGCGACTACATCTACGTGGTCGATTTGGCGAAAGCGCACGTGAAGGCGATGACGCGCGTGCTCGACCAAGACGGCGAGGCGCTCGAATATTTCAACATCGGAACGGGTCGCGGACTTTCGACGCTCGAAGTGGTCGAGACGTTTGAAAAGGCGACTGGTGTGAAGGTGAACTGGACGTATGCACCGCGTCGCGAAGGCGATATTGAGAAGGTTTGGGGCAATGTCGATAGGGCGAATCGCGTGCTGGGCTGGAAGGCCGACACGCCCGTCGATGAGGTGCTTGCCACGGCTTGGAAATGGCAGAAAAAACTTCGCGAAGATGGTGTGATGTAAAATATTTTGACAAATGAAGGCAAGAATGTTGGCTGTGGCAGTTCTTTTCGGACTGTGCAGCCTGAGCAGCATTGCTCAAGAGAAAAAATCGTTTACGCTCGAAGACCTGAATTTCGGCGGCACGAACTATCGGAATATGATTCCGAAGACGCAATACTACAAGTGGTGGGGCGACGAGTTGGTGCGAATCGACGGGAAGGAATACTATCTCGTCGATAAGAAATCGGGCAAGGAAACGCTCGTTCGCGACACGGAAAAAGTGAACGAAATCAAGCAATTTCAGAAGAAAAACGAGCGTTCTTTCGTGAAAGACAACAACTTTTATGTCGTTGGCAATCAAGGAGATACGATTCAACTAACAACCGACGGCTCACGCGAAATCGTCTATGGACAGAGTGTCCATCGCAACGAGTTCGGCATCGACGGCGGAACGTTTTGGAGTCCCGACGGGCAGCGCGTGGCGTTCTATCGGATGGACCAGTCGAAAGTGGCCGACTATCCGCAGGTGAACATCAAGGCGCGTTCGGCGGCCTACGAGCCCGACAAATACCCGATGGCAGGCGAACAAAGCCACGACGTGACGATTGGAATCTACGATTTGAAGTCCGAGAAAACGATTTATCTCGAAACACCTAAAAGCAACGATACCAAGCAGTTACCCGAGTCGGGAAAGATGGACAATCAGGCTGTCTATTTCACGAATGTCGCTTGGTCGCCCGACAGCAAGACGATTTACGTTTTCGAACTCAACCGCGACCAAAACGACTGCCGACTGGTCAGTTACGATGCCGAAAAAGGACGTCGTTTGCAGGAACTCGACCGCGAGACTTCGCCGAAATACGTCGAGCCGATGCATCCCATCAAATTTCTGCCTTGGGACTCGTCGAAATTCCTGTTCCAGAGCCAGCGCGACGGCTATAACCACCTCTATCTCTACGACCTGAAAAAAGCCGCTTCCACGCAACTGACAAGCGGAAAATGGGTTGTGATGGAGTTGGTTGGCTTCAACGAGAAGGCGAAGTCGGTCATCATCGCGTCGAACGAAATCAGCCCGATTCAGCGCAACCTCTTCGCCGTCGATGTGAAGTCGGGACGGCGCACGCTGCTCGACAACGGTCGTGGCTACCATTCTGGCGAACTTTCCGCAAGCGGACAATGGCTGCGCGATAGTTATTCCGAGCCCGATGTGCCGCGTGTCATCGCTGTCACCAACACGCAAAAACCGTCGTCCAAGACGCTTTTCACCGCCGAAAATCCGTGGAAAGACTACAACGTGCCCGAATATTCGTGTGGAAAACTGAAAACGGCTGACGGCCAGACCGACCTTTATTATCGAATGGTGAAACCCGTCGATTTCGACCCGACGAAGAAATATCCGACCGTCATTTATGTCTATGGCGGTCCGCACGCCCACAACGTCGATGCCCGCTGGCACTACGGTTCGCGCAGTTGGGAAACCTATATGGCGCAAAAGGGCTATCTGCTCTTCATTCTCGACAATCGCGGATCGGAAAATCGCGGTCGCGACTTCGAGCAGGCCACGTTCCGTCGGTTGGGTCAGGTCGAAACCGAAGACCAGATGCAGGGCGTGAAGTTCTTGCAGTCGCTGCCCTACGTCGATGCCGACCGCATCGGCGTTCACGGCTGGTCGTATGGTGGTTTTATGACCATCACGATGATGACGCGCCACCCCGAAATCTTCAAGGTTGGCGTGGCTGGCGGCCCTGTCATCGACTGGAAATGGTACGAGGTGATGTACGGCGAGCGCTATATGGACACGCCGCAGCAGAACCCAGAAGGCTACAAGGAGGCATCGCTGATTGAGCAGGCCAAGAACCTCAAGGGAAAGCTGCAAATCATCACGGGCTACAACGACGACACGGTGGTGCCGCAGCATTGCCTATCGTTCATCTACGAGTGTAACAAGGTGGGCACGCAACCCGACTTCTACGTCTATCCGCTCGAAGGCCACAATATGCGCGGCCACGATAGTGTTCATCTGCATGAGCGAATCACACAGTATTTCGAAGATTATTTAAAATAGGATACAAAAGTCACAAACATCATGAAAAAGTTTTTATTCACTCTTTTAGCAGTAGCCATGAGCATGACCGTCATGGCACAGCGAAATGCCCTCATCAAGGACGAGGGCGGTATGACAAACATCCGCAAGGGCCCCGGCACCAACTACGCCATTGCCTGCAAGCGACAGGACGGTACTCCCATCGGTTACAAAGCCTCTACGACAAGCGGTTGGTACAAAGTTTACGAAATCGGTGGCGGAGACGATGTATTCCTGGGCTATGTGGCAGCCAGCAAAGTGGTCATCCCCAGAAGACAAGGCGAATATAAATACGTTGGCCAAGTGAAGCCGGAAGGCGGCTACACCAACATCCGTAAGGGGCCGGGCACCAGCTATGCCATTGCGGAGAAGGTGAAAGACGGCAGCTATGTTCTCTATTCGAAGAACGGCTCCAACGGATGGTATAAAGTCTATACACAGAGCGGCACCTTCCGCGGCTATATCAGTGCCAGCAAGATCTATATGACGGAATCGCCGGCATTCTGATGAGACGGTAAAAAACTGAAACACGTATTCAACGAGAAAAAAAGAAATCATTACCATATTTATAATCAATATGGTATATAAAGTTTTATAAAGCATAAGAAATGGCATTCAACGCTATCATCCCGAATGATCCCGTGGACATCAAAGACGCTTATATTCCAACGGTGGAAATGAAGAAGGAGTTGAGAATTCTGCTGCTTGGCAGCGGTGGTCGCGAACACGCGCTGGCGTGGAAAATCGCGCAGAGTCCGAAGTGCGAAAAACTCTTCATTGCGCCGGGAAATGCAGGAACGCGGAGCGTCGGCGAGAATGTCGAAATCGGGGTGAACGATTTTGAAAGTTTGAAGAATTTCGCCGCCGACAATGGTGTTGATATGGTGGTTGTCGGTCCCGAAGACCCGCTTGTTAACGGCATTTACGACGATTTCCGAATCGACCAACGCACCTGCCACATTCCCGTCATCGGACCGTCGAAGGCAGGGGCTGTGCTCGAAGGGTCGAAGGACTTCGCCAAGGCTTTTATGCAGCGTCACAACATCCCGACGGCACGCTACCAGACCTTCGACGCGGCACATTTGGACGAAGGAATCGCCTTTCTCGAAACGCTGAAAGCACCCTACGTGCTGAAAGCTGACGGACTTTGCGCAGGCAAGGGCGTGCTCATCGTTCCGACGATCGAAGAGGCGAAAAAAGAACTTCACGAAATGCTCGGTGGAATGTTCGGCAACGCATCGGCTCGCGTCGTCATCGAGGAATTTCTCAGCGGCATCGAATGTTCCGTTTTCGTGCTCACCGACGGCGAACACTACCAAATTCTGCCCGAAGCGAAAGACTACAAGCGCATCGGCGAGGGCGACACAGGACTGAACACTGGCGGAATGGGCAGCGTTTCGCCCGTGCCATTTGCCACGAAGGAATGGATGGAAAAGGTCGAAAATCGCATCATCCGACCGACCGTCGAGGGGCTTCGCGCCGAGGGAATCGACTACAAAGGTTTTATTTTCTTCGGCCTCATCAACGTCGAGGGCGAACCAATGGTCATCGAATATAATTGTCGAATGGGCGACCCCGAAACCGAAACAGTGATGTTGCGCCTGAAAAGCGACATCATCAACTTGTTCTTGGGTGTTGCAGCAGGGAATCTCGACCAAAAACACATCGAATTCGACGAACGCGCCGCCGTGTGCGTGATGCTCGTCAGCGGTGGCTATCCCGAAGCCTATAAAAAAGGCTATCCCATCAGTTTTCCATCGCTATCATCCCCCCATTTGGGGGGAACGAGGGGGGCTTCCGACACCATCATCTTCCACGCAGGAACGGCTCTGAAAGACGGAAAAGTCGTTACGAACGGAGGTCGCGTCATTGCCGTTTCTTCCTACGGAAAAGACAAGGCCGAAGCACTCGCGAAATCGTTTGAAGTGGCGCAGAAAATCGACTTTACCGACAAATATTTTAGACGAGATATTGGAAAAGATTTATAGATGATCAGAAGACTTCAGAACCAAATCGCCGAGAGCCGTTGGGCGTTGCCACTGACCGCCATCTACGGCGCAGCCATCGTCGTGTTGCTCGGTGCCGTCGAGCGTCAGATGTGGGCACAAACCGCCCTACTCGCCCTTTCCACGCTGCTGATGGTCGAACTCAACAATGCCAACGCCCTCATCCGCATCTACAGCCGAATGGTGTCGTGCTCGTTTCTCGTGCTCACCCTGATGGCCACCTATCTCTTCCCCTCCATCGAGGGCGGTGTCGTGGGCGCGGCCTTCATCGCGTTCTACATCTTCTTCCTCCAAGCCTACCAAGACAAAACGGCTGTCAGCCCCATTTTCACGGCATTCCTTACCATCGGCATCGCCAGCCTGTTTTTCGTGCAGATACTCTTTTTCGTGCCCCTTTTCTGGCTGCTGATGGCCGTCCGTTTGCAGGCATTCAGCCTTCGCACGTTCTGCGCCTCGCTGCTCGGACTGATTACGCCCTACTGGTTGGTGGCCGGCTATTTCCTGTACCGAGCCGACTACACGACACCCCTCAACCATTTCACCGAACTCACGCGATTCGCCCTGCCTGCGACGATTGACATTTCGCAACACCTGCATCCGCTCGTCACCTTCGCGTTCATCGTCGTTCTCACGTTCACGGGCATCATCCATTTCCTGTGGCAGCGAAGCAAAGACAAACTGCGCACGCAAATCATCTACGAACTCTTTCTCATCGTCACGCTGTTCACCATTGTTTTCCTCGTTTTGCAACCGCAGCACAACGATTTCCTTCTGCGCATCCTCATCATCCACGCCTCCATTTTCATCGGGCATTTCATCGCACTGACTCGCACGAAGGTCACCAATATCGCCTTTATCGTCATCTTCATTTTGACGCTTGCGATCACGGCGTTTCATTTCATTTTTAGTTCAAAATTTGATGGATTTTCTCATTGATTTTCTGGCTGGTTACGGCTATTGGGGTATGTTTGTCGCGGCATTTTTCGCCGGCAGCTTTTTTCCGTTCAGCAGCGAGGCCGTGATGTTGGCGCTTCTCGCCGCCGGACTCGACCCGTGGCCGCTCGTCGTCTATGCCACTGTCGGAAACGTCTTGGGCGGTGCTTTCAACTACTGCGTAGGGCGTATGGGACGGCTCGACTGGATTGAGAAATACCTGCACGTCAGCGAGCAGAGCCTGCGCCGTGCCGAGCGGTTTATGGCCGGTCGCGGTGCCCTGATGGGATTTTTCGCCTTTCTGCCCGTGCTTGGTAGTGCCATCACCATCGCCCTCGGCCTGATGCGGGCCAACATTCCCCTTTCCTTCCTCAGCATCACCGTCGGAAAATTCCTTCGCTACGTGCTGCTGGCGTATAGTGTTGCGACGCTGTTTTAAGATTTTTTGGCGGCGAAAAGCATCAAAAGAATCGGGCGAAAACTCCAATTTTTGGAAAGTTTCCGCCCGATTTTCGTGTTTAAGATTCTGGCAACAAATGGTCGCTAGCTTTGGCAGGTGAAATAATACTGCGTCCCAATTGGTTTTCTAATTGTCGGCGAGCCGTTTTCGCTACGCTACCGCCGTCTTTCGCGACTTGCCGCTGTTGGATGAAACCTTGTGGGTCGCGTTGCTTCGAAAGTTCGGTGGCAGAGGCTTCGGCCAAAATATTAAGGGCAATTTCAAGGTTCGTCATATTGTCGCGCAGGTTTTCTTTCTTCAAGCCCTTAAATTGCTTGTATTGCTTCGTCGTAAAACCACTCCATTCACGTGTGATGATGTCGGTGAGCGAGGCGTATTCTAACCCCTCCTGTACGCCCGTGCGTTTCCACTCGTCAGTGAGTTCCTTGCGTACCTCTATCGACTTGATACGTTGGTTAATCCACGCATCGGAATAACCCAAACGTTTGTAGTCGGCAATAGCTTGGTCGATGCTCAGTTCGGGGTCTTGCATCTGGTCGATACGCTGACTGGCCACCTGCGCCATCCATTGCTTGAAAGGCTCTGCCTTAGGCGACGGGATGCTTTGGATGAGGCGGAAAAGTTGCTCGGTGTCAGCAACATCGGTCGTCCGCATCTTACCATCTTCTGCTTTCATCTTGAACTGTCCGATTTCTTCGGACAGTTGACTTCCTTCTGATTTCAGTTTTTTCTTTAAATCGCTCCAGTATTTACGAGGTCTGTCGGTCTCTGTCAATACTGCGATTACATCCACAATGGAAAAATACCACTTTTCTTCTTGGTCGTCCCACACAGTGCGGACTTTGCGTTGTTCAAACAGTTGTAATGCTTCTTTTTTCGTCATATTACTTTCATTTTCAAATGGTGTTTCCAACTAGTAATAATTGTCACCGTCTTATATCGGAAATTACTCTTCCAGCACCGAGAACTCTGCCCCTGTCGCAAAGTCGCGACCGTCTTGCGAGGAAAGGGCGGTGAAACGCAGGTAGCGGGCTTGCTGCGGCTTATCGAAAAGGACGCGCTTTTCTTTGCCACCCGCGTCGAACTGGCCTTCGCAAACGGGTTCGCTCCATGTTTTTCCGTCGTTGGAAACCTGCACGCGATACTGCTTGATATGGCCGTTTGACGAGTCCTGACGGGGCAGATAGACGAAGCCCTTGAGCCGTTTCTGCGTACCGCAGTCGAAGTCAATCCAGTGGGGATAATTCGCCACGGTGACGCTCCACATCGTGTGCCAATAGGTGTTGGGGTTGCCATCGACGAGGTGCTCGGCATTGCCCTCGCCACTCTCAACGCTGCTGGCGAAAGTCACCGTGACGGGAATGCGGTCGAGTTGGCTGAACGACTCTGTGAAAAGCGGTGAGGATGTCGGGAAATGGCCGTTGGCATCGATTTTATGGCAGGCAACAATCTTGCCGCCTTCGCGCAGGTTGAACGGACCGACATAGCGCAGTGCCTTTGCCTCGCTGATTTGCTTTTCCGTAGCGTTTTCAGGCACGATTTTGTAATATAATTCACTCCTCGGCGTGATGCTGACGAGGCCGTTCTGGTCGCGTGTGATTTGCAGCGGCATCATACCTGTGAATTTCGATTCTCGAATGTTGATGGTTGAATTTTGGCTGTCGAGCGGACGAATCATAAAGCCGAACCGATGGGCCGAGGCTTTCACGCGGTCGGGTTCGAGCGGACCGCCTTGTCCGCAAGAGTTTCCGCCGAGACCCGTAATCGCCATATCGAGGTGTAGCCAATTGCCCGACGAGGCAGGCAGTTCGTGCGGATGGTTCGCCATTGCGAGTTCCTGCGCCGACCACGGCAACACGCTGACCGACATCGGCTCACGACCGATGAACAAAGCACCTGTGCCATTGTTATCGGTGAGCGAGCACCACCGCGTGTCCTGATGGTTGGCCATATCCTGCGGCTTCGGGAAATTCTCGAATTCGGCGGCCACTTTATTGTTGTAAATTCCGATGAATTGCGACGATTTTCGGTCGGGATAGTTGTCGATGGGACCGCGTCCGTAGTAGCGGAAATTATCCATTGCCGATGGCGTTTTCATCACATAGCCGAGTCGCGGAAGCACCAGATGCGGATTGTTCGACGTTATAGTGGCATTTGCCTCGACGCTGCCGTCGGGATAGATGGTGTAAATCAGGTTTTGATGGAACTTGAAATCGTCCTTGCCGAAAGGCTTGTCGGTTTGTTCCACGAGGCGCTTCCAATTGCGGTCGCTACCTTCGAGTTTGGCGCCGTTGGGTGCTTGCGACTCGATTTCAAAGGCCACGGAAATGCTGCCGTTAGAGTTATTTTCGAGGTAATAGCCCGACGGTGTCACGTTTTTGTGTTTGAGGTTGTGCAGTCCGTTGGCATACCAGTTCTGATAGGCCCAATTGTCGTTGTTCACCCACGCGCGGAAAGCGTCGAGGCGAGGTCCGCAGCCGTCTTCAAACACTTTCCGACCACCATAGTTCAGACTGCGGATGCTGCCGTCAGCACGGTCGAATTCCACTTCAAAACCGTTTCCGCTCAGGCGAAGCAGTCCGTTGGCTTCCGTCACATCGATTTTTCCATTGACCATCATCACTGAAGCGTCTTTCGGAATCCTCAGACCCAACTGTTCGTCGGCCTGCACGTAGCCCGCCTTCGCCCACGGCATATCGCGCTTCAGACGGAACTCGAAATTGACGAAATACTCGCGTCCGTCCTTCGGGTCGAAATTCTTCAGTTCGGGAATTTCAACGAATTCCACTGTGCGGGGCGCAATGCTGTCGATGTCAATCTGACCTTCTTTCACCACCTCGCCGTCGGCCAGCACCTTGAAATGGCAATCGAGGTTCGAGAGGTCGGTGAAATAGTTTTTATTGACGAGATTGACACCGTCGCGACACGCGCAATCCCAATCGACCTTGATGTTTTGATAAACTTTCTTCACATCGTAATACTGCGGTTTGGGTTCGAGGTCGCCGAAAATGATGCCGTTCATTACAAACTGACCGTCGTTGGGCGTATCGCCGAAGTCGCCGCCGTAGGCTAAATATTTCTGGTGTTGGGTGTTGGGTGTTGGGTGTTGGGTGTTGGGTGATAAATAATTGTAGAGGCTCTGGTCAATCCAGTCCCAAATCGCACCGCCCATAATAAAATTCGACGATTCGATGGCGTTCCAATAGTCCTTCAGGTTGCCGACGGCATTGCCCATCGAATGGGCATATTCCGAGATGTGGAACGGATATTTGATGTTCGCCGTACCCTTCACGGCCTCCTGCACCCACTTCACCGACGGATACTGGTTTGAACCCATATCGACGATGTCGTTGTTGCGCTCGTACTGCACGGGGCGCGTCGGGTCGAAGTCCTTCAAAGCCCTGTACGACGCCTTGAAATTGTCGCCAGGACCTGCCTCGTTGCCCAGACTCCAGATGACAATCGACGGGTCGTTGACGCGGGCGTGCGCCAATTCCATCATTCGAGCCACGTGGGCCGCACGCCATTCGACGGGATGCGACAGCGACTCCTTGCCGTAGTAGTATTGATGGCTTTCGAGGTTGGCCTCGGCTTCGAGATAGATGCCGTATTTGTTGCAGAGATAGTAGAAATACGGGTCGCAGGAATAGTGCGACGTGCGCACGTGGTTGATATTCGCCCGCTTCATCATCATCACCTCTTCAAGCATCTGCTCTCGCGTGATGGCGTGGCCCGTTTCGGGATTCGTCTCGTGACGGTTCACACCTTTGAGTTTCACGGTTTTTCCATTGACGTAGAAATAGCGTCCAGCCAGCCCGAACTCGTCGTTTTCGGCCTTCGTGTCGCGAATTTCCACCGTTCGGAAGCCGATTTGCGTCGAAATGGCCTCCGTGGTGCGACCTTTGTGGTCTTTCAACTCGGCCACGAGCACGTAGAGATTCGGCTCCTCGGCACTCCACGGCTTGATTTTCGTTGCGAGCAGGTCGAGTTTCGATGTCGGCGGCACAATCAGGCGGTTTTCGTCGGAATAAAGGTCGTTTTCGTAGAGGCTATAGACGACTTTATAATCCTTCGGGAACTTGTTGTGGTTCTTCACCAGCGCATCGACTATCAGCCAAGCCCGACGACCAGCCCAGTCGGCCCTGACGCGCAGGTCTTGGAAGCGGACTTTCGGCGTAGCATAGACGCTAACGCTGCGGAAAATGCCCGGCAGGCGGAACATATCCTGCGCTTCGAGGAACGAGCCGTCGGAGTTGCGATAGACCTCGACCGAAATCGAGTTTTCGCCCACTTTCGCATACTTCGTGATGTCGAAACGGGCGGCGTCGCGCGAATTTTTCGAGAAACCGACGTATTTTCCGTTCACCCAAAGGTAGAAAAACGAATCGACACCGTCGAACTCGACGAAAATCTCCTGGTTCTTCCACTCCTTCGGCACGGTGAACGTACGGCGAAACGACCCCACTTCGTTGCGGTATTCGTAGGTCGTCCACTCGGCAGGCGGCGTGCGCATCACGCCCTTGCGCCAGTCATCGACCTTGCGCTCGTGATAGAAAATCACGGGCTGATTCACATAGATGGGAACGCCGTATTTGCCCTGCCAACGGCCTTTTTCCTCGTTCCACGAGCCTTTCTTCAAACCCACGATGTTCCAATTCGACGGCACGGGAATGTCATCCCACGCCGAGCAGTCGAAGTCTTTTTTGTAGAAATCGAGCGGTCGCTCGTCGGGTGTTTTGGCGAAATGGAACTTCCACGTTCCGTCGAGGCTGATGCGCCGCGAACTGTACTCGGGCAGCACCTTCCGCGCCTCTTCTGCCGAGGCAAACGACACAAACCACGCCCTCGGCTGCATTTTGTTGTAGCCCAATCGTTCGGGCGACTGCCATTCGGTGCCGTCGGGGGCATCGGCGTCGCCATATTCAAAGCCTTCGAGCCGCGTCTGCAAGGGCATCAGCGTTGCAGGTTTCCAGTTGGGCGCGTTGTTGGCGAGGGTCTGGAACGTGGGAAAACCGTAAATTGTCAGAATCACCAGCGTGGTGGTGAGGAAAAACCGTTTTTTCATATTTATGGGGCTTGTTTTTTTGTGATTTTTGATGAATTTTAGTCGAGTTTCAGGCTCTTTTTGATGGCTTCCACCTTCTTCTTGGCATCGGCCAGGCAACGCTCGTAGTCGGCGGCACTGCGCATCGAAGCGTCTTTCACCTCAAGATAGAACTTGATTTTCGGCTCGGTGCCGCTCGGACGCACGCTGACCTTCAATCCGTCGGTGCAGAACCATTGCAGCACGTTCGACGTGTCGGGCATATCGAGTTTCTCGACCGTGCCGTCGGCCATGCGCATTTCGAGTTTCTGGAAATCTTTCCACAGGCATACTTCCGAACCGCCCAAGTCGGTCGG
>Ga0310690_10002482_pt1 | contig 29858 bp, 32 predicted proteins | sample AusTroGonzalo_MG_2_FD_207661 | JGI IMG/M metagenome (GOLD analysis project Ga0310690, IMG submission 207661) | Bovine rumen microbial communities from tropical cattle in Woodstock, Queensland, Australia - Gonzalo_04 (v2) (version 2) | ecosystem: Host-associated > Mammals > Digestive system >...
AAAACGCATTAGTTCTTGATAGCTTCCATAACGCATTAACAGACCATCGATAATATAATTAAATTTGGGAGCATACTCAAATGTTTCTCCAATTAATTTTTCTTTGATTCTCTCATAATCATTGGCTTTATCAAAAACATATTCAATTTTTTCTCTGATTTTTTCTACCATCGGTTTATCAGAATTTAACAAACCATTTTCTTTATCTAAAATATACGTAGCAATAAATGTTTTCATTTCCAAATTAGAACTTTTTAATTTATTAGAAAGCTCTTTTTCATTACAAATCAAAATAGTTTTAATATGATCATGTTCTACGAAGTTATTAATATAACCTAAAATATCAATAACATCTACATTTGCTCTTTCCAAGTCATCAAAGCAAAGTACTTTATCATCTGTTGCAAAGAACTTTGCATAATCTACTTTATCATCATTTTTGGTTACACCAAAAAAATTCGACATCTCTAGCCCTGTTTTAGCATATTCTGGAATCACACTCTGTTCATGCGTTTCCATATATTTTTTCAAGTTCTTGTCCATCAATTGTGTCGTTTCAATAAAGATTTTTTTACTAATATCTTCTAAATTAGAAATACCATATAAGGACATATAAATGGTTGTATACTTTTTACCATTTAGATTTAACGATTCGATTTTTCTTTTGACTTGATTATTCCAAAAGTAAGTTTTTCCACTACCCCATTCACCATTAATCATAATGGCATAATCTGTATAATCCGCTCTTACATAATCTAGAATACTCTCGACTAAGTCTTCCATCTACAACCTCTTTCTTTCGTCTATAATCTACGTTAGTATTATATACCAAAAAAAATTTTTTGTACATATTATTTTGAAAAAAATACAGCGTCAAAAATCGAATTTTTTGACGCCATATTTCCTTATTTCTTTTCCAATTTTTTTGTTTTTGCAATCGCAAAAATACAAATTTTTCCTGCTCCATTTTCTTTTAAAATTTGACTGCATCTTCTAGTGGTTGCACCTGTTGTTAAGATATCATCCACTAAGATCATATTCTTGTTATGAATGTCAGTGTTTTCTGCAAAACTAAATATTTCTTTTACATTTTTCCATCTTTCCTCTTCTTTCAAAGAACTTTGTCTCTTATTTTCTTTATTCTTTACTAGAAGAGGTATTACGGTAAGATTTAATCGTTTTCCTAATTCCTGTGCAAGTAATTCAGCCTGATTATAGCCTCTTTTTTGTTTTTTTTGCATTTGCATTGGTACATAAGTAATCACATCAAATTTTTTAAGAAAATCTACTATTCTCTGATCTCTTAACGCTATTCGAATAAAGTATTCATATAAATAGGCTTTTTCGTAAAACTTAAATTGGTGCATTTGCATTTTCATGTTTCCTTGATAAAAATGGCTACAAAACAAATACTCAAAACTATCTTGCTTTCCTTTTTCAAACAAATACGGTGAGTCTATTTTCTTTAAACAATCATCGCAAATGACATTTCCTATTTGATGACAATAAAAACATTTTTTAGGAAAAATCACCTCTAAAAAATTCTGGAAGAATTCTCTAATTGGCATTTTTTAACCCCTTTAGTCTTTCTTCAATGCTAGATAACATTTGTTGATAATTTGCCAATTTTTCTTTTTCTTCTTGTACTTTTGCTTCAGGAGCTTTATGAACAAACCCTGGATTAGATAACATTTTTTCTCCTCTTTCCACTTCTGAAATTAATCTTTTCTTTTCGTTTTCTAATCTTTCTATTTCTTCTCCAATATCTACTAATTCCTCAAATGGAATAAAAGCTTTGATATCATCTACTACAATAGAAACCGCATTTGCTGGAATTCCAGTTTCTTGTGATTGAATCATAATTTCTTCACTAAAACCTAATTTTTCCAAGAAAGATTTGGCTTCTTCCAATAAGGTTTCATTTTGAGGAGTAACCAATATCAATTTTGCTTTTTTAGAAGGATGTACATTCATTTTCGCACGAATATTTCTAATTTCTACAATTAATTTCTTTAATTTTTCTACCAACTCTTCTTCTGCATCAAAAGCGAATTTTTTCCTTTTATCAGGCCATTTGGCAATGATTAAATCTTCTGTTCCAAAAGTAATTAAGTGTGGATAAATCTCAGCAGTAATAAATGGCATGAATGGATGTAATAATTTCAAAGAAGAGGCAAAAATATGATTTAATACATCAGACACCGGAACTTTTATTGTTTCATCATCACTATAAATTCTAGGTTTGCACATTTCAATATACCAATCGCAGAATTCATTCCAAATAAAGTTATAAATCTTATCTAGAGCAATACCAATATCATAATGCTCCATATTCTTACTTACTTCTACTACTAATTTATCAAACTTATTTAAAATCCACTTATCTTCTAGACGGAACATATCAGGTTGATAACTATGATTCTTTTCAAATGCCTCATAACAAAAATCTCTTACTTTTTGTTCATCTGCTAAATTGCTAGAAACGAACTTCGCAGCATTCCAGATTTTATTTGCAAAATTAGATGCTTGCTCTAATTTCTCTGGCATAAAACGAATATCATTTCCCATTGTCGTTCCAGCAATTAATGAGAACCTCAAACTATCTGCGCCATATTCTTGAATAATATCTAAAGGATCAATTCCATTTCCTAATGTCTTAGACATTTTTCTTCCTTGACTATCTCTAACAATACCATGAATTAAAATATCTTTAAATGGTTCTTGATTTGTTAACTCTAGACCTTGTGACATCATTCTTGATACCCAGAAAGTGATGATATCAAATCCTGTTACTAATGTTTGCGTTGGATAGAACATTTGATAATCTTCAGAAGCTTGATTTGGCCAACCTAAAGTAGAAAACGGCCATAAAGCAGAACTAAACCATGTATCTAATGTATCTGGATCTTGTTCTAATTTCGTACAACCACATTTTTCACATTTCGTTGGCATTGTTTTGCTAACATGAATTTCTCCACACTTACTACAATAATAAGCCGGAATTCTATGTCCCCACCAAAGTTGTCTAGAAATACACCAATCTTGAATGTTATCTAACCAATTAAAATATTGTTTTTCATATCTTTTAGGAATAAAACGTGTTTTTCCTTCTCTTACACTATCTGCTGCTCTTTTTGCTAAATCTTTCATCGCAACAAACCATTGTGTAGATACTTTTGGCTCAATCGTGTTTTTACATCTTTCACATTTGGCAACATTATGTGCATATTCTTCTACGCTAACTAAAGCGCCTATTTCTTCTAATTTTTTAACAATATGTTTTCTAGCCTCTAGCAAATCCATACCTTGATATTCTGGAACTAAAGAACCCATTTTAAAGTTTTCATCAAATACTTCTACCATTTCTAAGTGATGTCTTAAACCAGCAGCATAATCATTTGGATCATGGCAAGGCGTAATTTTCACACAACCTGTTCCAAATTCCATCTCAACAAAATCATCAGCAATAATCGGAATTTCTTTATTCATAATTGGCAATATACAAGTTTTTCCTACCAAATTTTGATAACGCTTATCTTTTGGGTGTACTGCTACTGCTGTATCACCAAGCATAGTTTCAGGTCTTGTCGTTGCCACTTCAATATATTGATTTTTGGTTCCCGTGATTTGATAACGAATATGCCATAAATGACTAGCTTCTTCTTTATATTCTACTTCAGCATCAGAAATAGAAGTATTACAACTTGGACACCAGTTTACCATTCTTTTTCCTTTATAAATCAAACCTTTTTGATAAAGTTTGATAAACTGTTCTAAAACAGCGTCGCTCATTCCCTCATCTAAAGTAAATCTAGTTCTATCCCAATCGCATGAACATCCTAATTCTCTTTGTTGTTCTTGAATAATACCGCCATACTTATGTGTCCATTCCCAAGTTTCCTCTAAAAACTTTTCTCTTCCTAAATCTTGTTTGGTTTTTCCTTCCGCAGCTAATTTTTGAACTACCTTCATTTCTGTAGAAATAGAGGCATGATCTGTACCAGGAAGCCATAATGTATTATATTGATTCATTCGTTTATATCGAATTAAAATATCTTGAATGGTATCATCTAATGCGTGTCCCATATGTAGTTTTCCTGTAACATTAGGAGGAGGCATCATGATACAATATGTTTCTTGATTCTCATCCATAGAAGGCTTAAATTGCCCTTTCTTTTCCCATTCTTCATATAACCTTTTTTCAAATTCTTTTGGCATATATTTATCTGCCATTTTTGCTTTTTTCATATTTTCCTCTTCCTCCTTATCAAACAAAAAGAGCACTTCGTCGCAAAGGACGAACTGCTCCGTGGTACCACCTTTATTATTTTAAAGTTTTTCTTTAAAATATCTTGAAAACTTTTAACGCAAGTTACTCGGATAAACTTAAAGTTATTTTCGGTTTATCAACTCCAAAGCTACCTTCCATTTCTCTTATTATAAGAAGCTCTCAGCGCATCACTTCTTTTCTCTTCCTAATAGTTTGAAATGTACTCCTCTTCTTCACCGTTATTAAATATTATGTTAATATCATAGCACATTCTCCCTAGATTCGTCAAGTATCATTTCGTTTTTTTATCTAGTTCTTCTGCTCTCTTCTTTTGTTCTTCTGGTGAAATCCATGCAAAATAACTAGGAATAAACTCACCAAATTTTTCTTTCTTTTTAGATTGATCTTTTTTCTTTAACATAAAAGACTATAATAACTCCTTTCTCAAGATTTATAGTCTTATTATCTCTAATTATGTGAAAAATATGTCTTTCTCAGCTCTTCTCTTTTTTGTTTCCTATATTCTTCTCTTTGTTCATCTGTCATTTTTGCAATATTTCGATTTTCTTTTTCTTCTTGATTTCCATACATCACCAAAATATTGTCAATTAGTATTTCATATAGCATTCTTGGTACATCAATTATTAAAAAGTATTTTTGCAACATATCAAAATTTAAACTGCTTCTAAACGTAGGTGGTTCAAAAATATCTCCCACTTCAATTCTAAAATAAATTTTATTTCCTGAAACTCTTACATTAATTGGTCGTTTAAACAAATTTCTAATTTTCACAAATTCTTCTATCGTTTCAGGTGTTAATATTTCCATAGCATTCTGCCTAATCTCACTACTTTTTAGTTGATTAGAATAAACATCATAATACTTTTCAAATTCTGCAGATTCCATCTCGATTCTATTCTTATTGAATTTCGCAAATTTAGAATTGTTTTTAATCATAAAATCAGCACGTGTTGCCATTTTTAACTGAATAATTCCATATAATCCTAAAAAAGTAGTCACATACGTTGTAGAGGTATGACCATCCGAATCTCTTGTTGTACGTTCTTCTTCTGTATGGACTTGTGCCATCTTTAACAAAGAACCATCTTCTAAAGTACCAGAAATTAAATCTTCTGTATGATATCGATCCCATCCAAAATCAAATCCACTTTCCGCATAATCTCTAGAACTAATGCCTTCTATATCAGAATAAGAAAGTCTTGGATTGCTCAGTTTTACAATTTCCCAAATAATTCCGTCTTTATAAGACCTCTTATAATCTTTATTAATTTTTTGCAAAACAAAAGCTAATGCAATAATCGTTAGAATCATTCCTATAACTAATACCTGTGAATATACAAGCAATCCGTTCTTAATTATGAGAATCCATACAGCTAATGCAATAACAAATGCTAAAATATCTTTTCTTAAAACTGCTTTTCTTTTTGCTTCCATCTCTTGTCCAACATTTGCATATATTTTATCATAAATCTCTTTAAAATTTTTCTGCTTCATAAACACGATCCTCTATATTTTTACTTTTACGTTTTCTTTAGCAGATACGTCTGCTTCAAAGAATTTTTCTGGATTAGCTCCCATGAATCCTGCAAATAAACTTCCAGGAAAAGTTTGAATCTTAGTATTATAGATTGTTACATCACTATTATATAAACGTCTTGCTGCTGCTAAAGCACTTTCTGTTCTTTCTAAAGAAGCTTGTAATTCTATAAATTGACTACTTGCTTTTAAGTTTGGATATTTTTCTGCTAGTAATAATACATCTGCTGTTTTATGATTTACTAATTCTCCATATTGTAAATTTTTAGTAGACAAATAATCTGTTCTTGCTTTTGTTACTTCTGCTAAAACTTTTTCTTCATGCTCACAATATCCTTTTACACATTCTACTAAATTAGGAATTAAATCAAATCTTTTGGTCAAAGCGACATCAATTCCACTTCTAGATTGTCTTACTTTATTCTGCAATCCTCTTATTGTATTATATTCCATAATCCATATGATAAAAATAATGATAATAATAATGATCATTGTAATGAATCCTGCTCCCATTTTATTCCTCCTTCTTGTTCATTAAAAAATGAGGTAATGTTCTTTGACACCTCATTTCATAAAATAAATATCACTAAAGTAATCGAAAGGCTGTTATAATTAATGCGAATGTACATATTATTTCTATTGCAATTAGCGGAACTGTCAATAGTTTAACAAAAGAAATATGTTTATTAAATTTTTGATAGTTTTTAGCATCTTTCTCTAAAGAATTCTTTAATATAGAATCCATAACAACTACAAACAAAACAGATAACATCGTAATAGAATAATGTTGAAATTCTAAAAAATATGCACACATAAATATAATTTGAAATAATAAGGTACAACCAAATAAATCATACCAAAAAAACAATTCTCTAACATTTTTTCTCGTAATTCCTTCATTAGCAAGCACTATTGTATCAAATAAATCTTTTTTCGAATTCTCTTTCTGCATAAAAAATCTCCTCTTATTTTTACCATAATACACGTTTATATTATAGCGATAATATACGAATTTAGCAATAAAGAGAACAATACAATTGTATTAAATTTGTATTACAGTTTAATTCATTTGAACAGAATCAATTAAAGTATTGATATCTTCAATTCCATGGCTCTTCATAAAATCTTCTACTTCTTCTATAATTCTAACAGAAGCAGTTGGATCCACTAAATTTGCTGAACCAACAGAAACGCAAGTAGCTCCTGCCATCATAAATTCGATCACATCATTTCCTGTCATAATGCCTCCTAGTCCCATCACCGGAATTTTAACACTATGTGCTGCCTGATATACCATTCGAACTGCCACAGGTTTAATGGCAGGCCCTGAAAGTCCTCCTGTATTAATACTTAAAATTGGTTTTCTTTTTTCAATGTCAATTTTCATGGCTGTTATTGTATTAATCAAAGAAATGGCGTCTGCTCCTGCGTCTTCTGCACCTTTGGCAGGTAAAGTAATATCTGTTACATTGGGTGTTAGTTTTACAATTAATGGTTTACTTGTTAAAACTTTTCTACAAGCGGTTGTGATTTCTTTTACCCCTTCGTAAGTTGTTCCAAATGCTAAACAACCCGCTTTTACGTTAGGACAACTTAGGTTAATCTCAACACCATCTATATCCATATTATTTAGTTGCCTACATATCTCCACATAGTTTTCGATAGTCCCTTCTACGCCACCAAAGCAATTGACAATAACTTTGACATCATATTTTCTTAAAAAAGGCAAATCAACTGTTGCAAAATGTTCTAATCCAGGGTTTTCTAGTCCAATGCAATTTAACATCCCACTAGAAGTTTCCGCAATACGAGGTGGCTTATTTCCTTGTTTTGGCTTTAAAGAAGTTCCTTTTGTAATAATAGCACCCAATTTATTTAAGTCAATAAAATCTTTATGATTTCTTCCATAGCCAAAAGTTCCAGACGCCACTGTCACTGGATTTTTCATTTTGATTCCGGCAAAATTAATTTCTGTTTTCATTGAAAAATCACCTCCTTAGCATCAAAAACGGGACCTTGTTGGCAAACATATTGATAGGTTTGTTCTCCTTTTTCATTTTTCGTTAAGACAGCGCACCCTACACAAGCTCCTATGCCACATCCCATTCGTTCTTCCAAAGACATTTCTGTTGGTATTTTATTTTCTATCGAAAATTTCTGAAGTGCTTTTAACATAGGAAGTGGTCCGACAAGCAAAAATCATATCTGGTTTTTCTTTTTGACAATCTATTTTTAGAAAATCGATGGCAAATCCTTTCTTCTGATAGCTTCCATCATCTGTCGTAATCATTAATTGATTCGAAACACTTTCAAATTCCTCTTCTAATGTCACTAAATCTTTATTTCTAAATCCTAAATAAGTATTCACCTCTGACGTTTTCTTTAGCGTTTTGGCAAGTTCATACAAAGGATAAATTCCTATTCCACCACCAAGAATTGCAACCTTTTGATAGGGTTTGATAGAAAATGTACCATTTCCTAATGGTCCTACTATATTTAAATCTTCTCCTATCTTTCTTTCTGCTAATAACTCGGTTCCTTTTCCTTTGACTTGAAAAATGAATTCTACAACTTCATTTTCTTGATCAATATTGTAAATACTGATTGGCCTCCTCAAAAAAGTTTCTAAACTATCAGACACTTTGATTTCTAAAAAATGACCAGGTTTCGCTAGTTCTGCAATTTCTTTTGTTTTGATAGAAATTTTATAAATTCCGGCTGCTAGTTTTTCTTTTCCTACAATTCTACAATTAGCTTGTACTGGCATAGTCTTTTCCTCCTTTTTTATTTTTCTTGAATACAATTTACGATTTCATCTCTCATACGAATTGCTTCTGCTCTAGTAGCTTCTGCAAATTTTTTGGCTCCATAAGATTCTTTCCACAAATCTGAATTGTATGCTAGCATTAAACTTCTAGAAGCATTTACAATTCCACCCATTTTGTTTTCATCAAATGCTAAAGCAATATCTTCTGCTTTTCCGCCTTGTGCCCCGTATCCTGGAATTAAGAAAAAGGTATGTGGCATTTTTTGTCTTAGTTCTTTTAATTCCGCAGGATGTGTTGCTCCTACTACAGCACATATACTAGAATATCCATATTTTCCAATGAAATTTTTGCCCCATTCTTCTGTTAAATTTCCTACTGTCTCATAAACTGTTTTTCCATTTTCCAATTTCAAATTTTGCAATTCATCAGAAGAGGGATTAGAAGTTTTTACTAAAATAAACAAACCTTTTTGATTTTTTTCGCAAGCTTCTACAAAAGGAAGGATTCCATCTGAACCAAGATAAGGATTGACCGTTAGAAAATCCACTGCATATTCCTCATCTTCTAAATAAGCTTTCGCATATGCTTTACTAGTAGATCCAATATCTCCTCTCTTGGCATCTAAAATAACAAACATACCCTTTTCTTTTGCATATTGGCAAGTCTCTTTTAAGATTTTCATTCCTTCTAATCCAAGTGCTTCATAGAATGCAGCTTGTGGTTTTATCGCAGGAATGATATCACAAACACTATCGATTAACTTTTGATTAAACGCTAAGCATGCTTGACAGATACCTTCATTTGTATCCTTATAGTTGTTCTTTATTTCGTCTGGAATAAATTCATATCTAGGATCTAATCCCATCACAGTGGGATTATTCATTTGTATGATTTTATCTATTAATGAATCAATTATCATATACAACACGCCCCCCTACTATCGTATATTTTACTCTTCCCGTTAGTTGTTTTCCTATCCATGGACTATTTTTAGATTTTGAAACAATCATTTCTTCTGTGTAAGTATACGTATCTTTTGGATCAAAAATTGTTAAGTCTGCTATTTTACCAACAGAAATCTCTCCTCTTGTTGTTAAACCTAAAAGCTCTGCTGGACGATAGGACATCAATCTTACCATATCTAAATAATCTATGTACCCTGGCTTTACTAAATTGGTAATTACCGCTGCTAGAGCTGTTTCAAATCCTACAATACCATTAGGAGCTTGTCCGCAAGCCTTTTTCTTTCTCTTCTTTGGTATGTGGCGCATGATCTGTAATTAACACATCAATTGTACCATCTTGTAAACCTTTGATAATAGCTTGTCTATCTTTTTCTTCTCTTAAAGGAGGATTCATTTTAGCATTAGCCCCAGATGTTAAAACTTCTTCTACCGTAAAACTAAAATAATGTGGGCAAGTCTCACAAGTAACGTTAACACCTCTTGCTTTGGCTGAACGTATCATATTTACACTCGTTTCCGTACTAATATGACAAATATGTGTATGTAAATGATTCGTTTCTGCAATCGTAATATCGCGTGCAGCCATAATTTCTTCTGCTTCTGGTAATACTCCTCCAACACCTAATTTCTCTGCTATTTTTCCAGCATTAATTGCTCCACTAGAGACACTTTTTTCTTCACAATGTTCTGAAACAAAACTACCTAATCGATTCGTTTCTAGCATTGCCTCACGTATCATTCTTGCATTTTCTACTGGCATACCATCATCCGAAAATGCAATTGCTCCTGCTTTTAGCTGCTCTCCAAAATCTACTAACTCTTCTCCTTTTTCGCCTTTTGTGACACTAGAGAACGGAAAAATATTGCAAAGATTTACTGCTTTAGCTCTTTCTAGAATTTGTTTCAAAACAATAGCGCTATCCGGGGTCGGTTTGGTATTTGGCATAGGACAAATACTTGTAAATCCACCCTTAATAGCGCTTCTTGATCCAGTTTCAATTGTTTCTTTATGTTCCCCGCCTGGTTCTCTCAAATGACAATGCATATCAATCATACCAGGCATAATATATAAACCAGTGCAATCGATAGTTTTTTCAGTATCAACTACCATGTTTTTTCCTATTTTAGCAATTTTATTATCTTCTATTAAAATGTCTAAAACTTCATTTGTTTTGGTTCCGTAATCAATCATATTTCCATTTTTTAATAAAATTTTCATACCCTTGATTCCTTTCTTTTTATTTGTTTGCATTCTATCATTGATAGAAAATTTTTTCAAGCCAATTCTAAACAAAAAAGAAAAAGTATATAGAAAACTATATACTTCTCATTCTTTATTGATTATTTCTTTTCCTAGCCTTTGAATTATGTTCTGGCATCTCGTCTATAGAAACCACTTTAACATGTTCTATTTTTTCCCATTTTACATCTCTCTTAAATAAACAGAAGAAATTTAAAATTGCCCAAGATGCCATGAAAAATGGATATAATAAAATCCCTTTCCACATTTTCTTGATTGGTCTTCGATCCATGATAATGATAATGACTCCAGATAATGCGTATGCCGCATATCCTGCTGCCAGCATTGCAATGACAGAAAGTATCATCTTTCCAAAGGTCATTTTTTCTAACGTCCACATGATAAAGTTTACAATAATAAGTAGTAGCGAAATAACGATAACAGGAACACACATAATATAAACGAGTCCATCAAAACTGGCCATGGTTTTATTCTTCACAATACCTTTGGCTAAATCTTTCGTATAATGTCTAAAAATTTGCATATGTCCCTTTGTCCATCTAGTACGTTGTTTCCAACTTTCCATAAATCCGGTTGGTTGTTCGTCATATACAACAGCATCTGTTGCCCAACCCAATTTATTACCACTTGCAATATTCATCAAAGAGAATTCTACATCTTCTGTTAGCGTTTTGGTATTCCATCCAGTATTTTTAATCACATCAAAACTAACTACAAAACCAGTTCCATTCATCAATGGAGAAAGCCCCACTTTATATCTTGCTAAATGATAAAAGCGATGTTGGAACCAATAGAATAATGCGTAGCCACTAGCAATCCATGAATCTGTTGGATTTTTGATATCTTTATAACCTTGAATAATCGTTTCTCCTTGACAAAGTTTATGATTCATCGCATTCAAGAAATTTTTATCAACAACATTATCTGCATCAATAACAGAAAATGCATCATATTCTAATTTCTCTTCTAAGACTTTCGCTAAAAACCAATTCAAAGCATAACCTTTTGTCTTTCGTTTGGGATCATTACGCGTATAAATCTTACATCCAGCTTCTCTTGCAATTTCCGCTGTATGATCAGTACAATTATCTTCTATCACGAAAATATCATACAGTTCTTTCGGATAATCTAGTGCTTTTAAACTTGCTATTAAATTACCAATTACTTTTTCTTCATTATGGGCAGGGATAATCATCATAAATTTATGTTTCTTGTCCACCTTTAATGGTTTTTCTTTTAAGCGAATTAACGCACAAAAACCAATGACAATGTTATAAATCCAATAAACAATCATCACCCAGACTAACGCCTGTTGAAGAATATAAAGATATTTCATTTACTCTTCCTCATACAAATCTTTCCTTGATAAATTAATTCTTCCTTGCTCATCAATAGAAATACATTTTACGGTTACTTCGTCTCCCACTCTCATGTAATCTTCTACTTTGTTCACTCTTTCTTTTGCAATCTTTGAAATATGAAGTAATCCTTCTTTTCCAGCTCCAAGATTTATGAAAGCGCCTAATTTATCATTAATTTTTACAACAGTTCCGGTATAGATTCCGCCTACTTCAATTTCACGAACGATATCTTCAATCATACCTTGTGCATCTACTGCTTTTGCCATATCGTCTGCATAAATGAATACACTTCCATCCTCTTCAATGTCAATTTTAACACCAGTTTCATCAATAATTTTGTTAATTGTTTTTCCACCAGAACCAATAACATCTTTGATTTTTTCCACATCAATTTTCATAGAAATAATCTTTGGTGCATATTTAGAAATTTCTGGTCTTGGTTCACGAATCACTGGAGCCATAATTTCATCTAAAATATAAGTTCTTGCCTTTAAAGTTCTATCAAAAGCTTCTGCGATAATGTCATATGTTAATCCGTCTACTTTGATATCTACTTGAATAGCAGTAATACCATCTCTTGTACCACCAACTTTAAAATCCATATCGCCAAAGAAATCTTCAATTCCTTGAATATCTGTAATTACAACATAGTTGTTTGGATTATTCTCATCTGTAATCAACCCTGTTGAAATACCAGCAACTGGCTTTTTGATAGGAACACCAGCAGCCATTAACGCTAACGTAGAAGCACAGATACTTCCTTGAGAAGTAGATCCATTAGAACTTAGTATTTCTGACACTACTCTAATCGCATATGGAAATTCTTCTACAGAAGGTAGTACTGGAACTAGAGCCTTTTCTGCTAAAGCACCATGTCCAATTTCCCTTCTTCCAGGTCCGCGAGAAGCTTTCGCTTCGCCAACGCTATAACCTGGGAAATTGTATTGATGCATATATCTTTTAGCTGTTTCATTATCTAAGCCATCTAATTCTTGTTCTTCGCTCTTCATTCCAAGTGTTGCAACAGAAAGCACTTGTGTTCTTCCTCTACTAAATAAACCACTTCCATGCACTCTAGGAAGAATATCCACATTACAACTTAATGGCCTAATATCGTAAATACCTCTTCCATCGACTCTTTTATGTTCTTCTAGAATCATTTTTCTAACAGTTTTCTTTTCTAGTTTATAAAGAGCTTCACCAATTTTGGCTTTATCTTCTTCTAGTTTTTCTTCTCCGAATTTTTCTTGATACCAGTTATGTACGTCTTCTGTTAATTTTGCTAAATTGTTATCTCGATCAATTTTATCTGGTGTCTGTACATCTGTATACATTCTGTCTTTAAATTCATTATAGATTAATTCATAAATCTCTTCATCTACTTCAAATTTTGTATATTCAAATTTTGGTTTTCCAATTTCTTTTTGAATTTTTTGAATAAATTCACAAATTTTCTTAATTTCTACATGTGCTGCTTTAATAGAGTCTAGCATTTCCTCATTGGTCAATTCATAAGCACCTGCTTCAATCATAGCAATTTTTTCAAGTGTTCCTGCAATCGTTGCGTTTAATCTTGATACCTCTCTTTGCGCCTCTGTTGGATTAATAACAGGTTGTCCATCAATAAATCCAACGGCTACCGCAGCGGTTGGTCCTCCAAAAGGAATGTCTGATATAGAAAGTGCAGCACTTGCACCAATCATAGCACAAACCTCTGGAGAGCAATCTTGTTCTACAGATAATACTAAACAATCTATCACCACATCGTTTCTAAAATCTTTTGGAAATAAAGGACGAAGTGGTCTATCAATTGCTCTTGATGTTAGAATTGCTTTTTCTGTTGGTTTTCCTTCTCTTTTATTAAATCCTCCTGGAATTTTTCCTACCGCATATAACCTTTCATTATATTCTACTGATAATGGGAAAAAGTCAACCCCATCTTTTGGTTCTTTAGAAGCTGTGGCATTTACAAGCACCGTGGTATCACCGTATTTTACTAAAACACTACCATTTGCAAGGCCTGCCATTTCGCCAGTTTCTAAGATCAAAGTTCTTCCGGCTAAATCCATACTATAACTTTTTTGCATTTTTTCTATCCTCCTAAATTAAATTTGTCAATTTATTTGAATAGTAACCTCGACAATTCCATTTTGCACATAAGGGACAACCATTTTATACAACATACAATTGTCCAAGCCACTAACTCAAATAAAATTTGACGTATTTATTTTACTATAAATAGCGAAAAAAAGCAACAAAAAAAAGAATTATTACTGAAAAAGGCAATAATTCTTTTTTGGCAATCGCTTTCATTGCCATTCTATTTCGTTCCGAAAATTCTATCTCCAGCATCTCCAAGTCCCGGTACTATGTAAGCATTCTCGTTTAATTTTTCATCAATATGTGCGCAATAAATTTTCACATCTGGATGTTCTGAAGTTACTTTTTTCAAACCTTCTGGAGCTGCTATAATACATAGAAATTTAATTTTTTTTACACCTTTTGCTTTTAATAATTCTATAGCATCTGATGCACTACCTCCTGTTGCAAGCATCGGATCTAATATAATAACTTCTTTCTTCTCAATATTCTTTGGTACTTTAAAGAAATAATTCACTGGTTTAAAGTTATTTTTATCATCTCGATACATACCAATGTGCCCTACTTTTGCATTCGGAATAACGTTAATCACACCATCCACCATTCCCATTCCAGCTCTTAGAATTGGAACAAAAGCGTATTTGTCTTCATTTAATTTTTGCGTTTTCATTTTACAAATAGGCGTTTCTACTTCCGTATCTTCTAGTTCAATATCCTCCATTGCTTTATAACAAAGAAATGTTCCAATCTCGTTAGCTAATTCGCGAAATTCTTTTGTTCCTGTCTTTTTACTTCTTAAAATACTTAGTTTGTGTGTAATTAATGGATGGTTTAACTCAATAACATTTTTCATCTTCTCTCACATTGATTCCTTTCTTAATCTTAGGAGCCTTTTTCTATGCAATCTTTCAAAATCGATGAAAATAGCGGTGCCAATAATAGCACCGCTACAAATTACTTTCTTAAGCCTAATTTTTGAACTAATTCTCTATGTCTATTAACATCTTTTTTAGCAAGGTAGTTTAATAGATTTCTTCTTTTACCTACCATTTTTAACATACCACGTCTTGAATGATTATCCTTTGGGTGTACTTTCAAGTGTTCTGTTAATTCTGCAATTCTTTCAGATAAAAGAGCTATTTGAACTTCTGGAGAACCAGTATCTTTTTCATCTCTTTTATAAGTGTTAATAATTTCTGTTTTTCTTTCCTTTGTCATATTAACTCCTCCTATTATTTTTATTTGCCATAAACTGAGAAATAAGTAGGTATTTTCCTAAACTAAGTCTATGGTACTTTTAACGAGATTTATTATACAACAAAAGGAATGAAAAATCAAGCCTTTTTCAGAAAATTAACTCTTGCTTTAGAGTTGTTAGTCTTTTTGTGCTGCATAATACCATACTGCAGCAATAATTACTAATGCTACTACAATCATAACAATCCAAATCCAGGCATTTTGACTCATACCATTTCTACCTGTTACATCTGTTTCTGTTGGTTCAATTTGACCAGCCGTATAATTACCAGTTGTTCCAGCTACAGCTCTATTATCTGTTCTTGTATTATCATTTTTATCTGCATCATCTCTTACTAAATCTTCTACGCCTTTTTTCATATCATCCATACCATCAATTATAGTATTACCAACCGCTCTTGCACCATTTTCTACTGCTCTCCCTGCATGATCTAAATTGCTTTCATTAGCTAAATCGCTCATACTTCTTTCTGTTTTATTCATAGAACTTGTTACTTCATTTCCAAGAGTTGTAGTGGTATTATTGGTTTTTGCAAAACTGATAGTAGCAAATAATAAGGTAAAACCAATTGCAAAAACAATTGTTAAAACGATTTTCTTTGCCATATTTTCCTCCCACAAATAAAAAATAGAATGCTATTTAACATCCTATTTTTATTATTCATAGATATCTATTTTCTATTCTTGAAATTTTTTCAACCTTCTTTTACTTTCTAAAATTATTTTACAAGAATTGTATTGAAATTGGTATAATTTACCATTCCTAATTTTTTATTAGGCGCTCTTTTCACAAATTTCAACTTACAATAATCTACTGGAACAACAGAAGAGGCAGCACCTTTACTATTCTCTTTAGCAAGTTTAGCACACTCAAAAATGACATCTTCTGGAACCTCTTCCTGCCCATTCGTTTTTAAAACGACATGACTACCATGAATCTTTTGCGTATGGAACCATAAATCTTCTCTTGAACCTAAATGGAATGTTAAATAATCATTTTGACTATTATTCTTTCCTACATAAACTTTGTATCCTTGAATTTCACGTTCTGCAATTCTCATTTTTTCTGGTTGTTTCGTATTGTTTTTAGAATTCTTTAACACATTTTCTTTGTTAGGCATAAAATTTTCTATAACTTCGTAATAAATAGGATGCAATTCTTCTAAGGTTTTCGCACTTTCTAAAGAATAGATAACACTTTCAATATAATCAATTTCTTTTTCTGCTTCTTGCTTTTGAAGCGTTACTACTTCTAAAGTATTTTTCAGTTTATTATATTTTTTATAAAATCTTTCTACATTCTTATGGATACTATACCTAGGATCTAAACGAATTGTCATATTTTCATTCGTATAATAATTGAAGACTTCTATTTCTTCTTTGTTTTGCTCTGTAGTAAAACGATAAAGATTAGCTGTCAACAATTCTCCATATAGCTTATATTGATCCATTGCTTCACATTCTTTCAGTTTTTGATGAATATTTTCTAATTTCTTATAAACTTTTTTTAACGCAGAACTAACAATTTTTAAAAGATTTGCTTTACTATTTTGAAATAATATCTTTTGCTCTTTTCCAAAATAAAAGTCATTCAAAAAATCATTAATCACTAAATCCTTTTCTTTTTGTTCTGAATAGATTAATGTATAATCTTTTCCAATTTCCTCTGCTCTCACACGATGAAATTCAAAATTCTGAATTAGTTTTTGAATATAATGATAAATCTTTTCTAAATCATCTATATTTTCCGTGTTATCTTCAATATTTAAGACTTCCAAGGTCTTCAATACAAAATTTTTACTAAATCCTATGAAAGCATCTGGTAATTTTTCTGACAACTTTTCTTCTGGATTATTTTCTAAAATTTCGCAAAAGTCTGCAAAAGTTTCTAATTCTAAGAAACTCGATTTTAAAATAGGTGTAAAAATAAAAGGCTGTGCTGGAAGTCTAGGTCTTTTTTCATCTTCAAAATGTTTTAAACAATCGATAATTTTATTATTCTCATTGGCTAGAATAATATTACTTTGTCTACTCATGATTTCAATATATAATCTTCTTTTTACCAAATCGTTTAGTTCATTACGTGCTTCAAATTTAATCTCAACTGTACGTTCTAAATCATAATTACTAACTTCGATGACTTTACTACCAACCAAGTATTTTCTTAGTAGCATACAAAATTGAAATGGATTATTAGGATTTTCTTTTAAATGTGTCGTTAAATGAATACGACATGCTTCTGGCAAAACACTCATTAGTAAATAATATCTGCCATCCTCTTTGCAAAATAACTCTAGAACAATCTCGTTTTTATTTGGTTGAGAAACTTTATTCACTTTAGCCCCTTTTAAAGTCTTATTTAGTTCTGTTACGACACCTTTTGTTACGATACCATCAAATGCCATTTTTCCTCCTTTTGATGCATAAAAAATAATAGATAGAAAAAAGAATTTTCTATCTATTACTAAAAGTTTTTATTTTATAAACTAGTTAGAATAGCTAATGCTACAGACAAAAACGTTAACACTACAAATAGTATTAAAAGTATTGCTGCCCTTTGAGCATTTTCTTTTCTCTCAAGATTTAGTCTTTCTTCATCACTTAGTTTCTCGTTTTCTTCCATAAGTATACCTCCTCTTTTGTAATCGACAACTCTCATAAGTATTATATCTATAATTTTTTTATTAGTCAATAGTTTTATCAATAAAGCTACATTCTCTATGTATGTTTATATTTCAGTGTTGGCTCATAGAAATACCTAACCAAATAAATAACCATAGAGCAGCCCAAAGAAGCAATGGGATTAATATCGTCATACCAATTATTCTAGCTACATATGCAGACGTACTGAGAACCTGTTCCTTCTTATTACGTTTTTCCCCCTCTTTTGTATATCTTTGTGTTACTCCAATTAATATGAATCCCAATATTGCTAACATATATTTTATCCCAGGATCTCTTGTTAAGAGTGCAACAACTATCATTATAATTGCAATTACTTTTACGATGGCCATACTATTATCTGTTTGGTAGTTATCATGATACTCATATCTATGACGGTAATCTTTATTAAGAGCCTGTTGATTCATAGAATCGCCATCAATCAAATCAACTTTTTTACCACAGTTTCCACAAAATTCATCCTCTTCTTTGATTTCATATCCGCAATTTTTACATATCATATTCTCTAATTCTCCTATTTTTAAATTTTCTCTTTAGAATAATGCTTACACCTATAATAACAAATATAATACTGATTATTTGATTTATAGTAATAACATGTTTTAAATGGTCATATCTTCCAAAATCTAAAATTCCTTTTGCTATTGCACTTAAAATAATGGTTATTTCAATGATATATAAATTTTTTTGCATCCATAAACATATGAAGAATAGTAGCATAAAAACAATCGTTTCTATCAACTGTATCGGCAATAATGGTATATTCAGTTCATAAGTATATGTAATACTAAAAAATCCATGATATGGTATTCCATAACAACACCCAGAGAAAAAACATGCTAATTTAGATATAGAATAAATAAGTGGAAGACTCAATATAGCGCTTTTAAAATATATTCCACTATTTTTAGGTTCCATTTTTCCAAATAAAAATGCTCCTAAAATAATACCGATTACACCGCCATAACTAGTTAATCCTATAGAAGAAGTTCTATGGATGATTGCATTCAATATGATTCCTCCTACAATGGAATATAGAGATATCATTAATATAAAAAATAATCTATATCTCTTTTCTATATGATTCTTTTTTAAAAAGATATTATTAAATAGCATACCCATCCAAATGGATAATATAATCCAAGGAGCATATAATGAATATTTTGCTTGATGAAAAATCATATCTAGAATTCCTTTCTCTTATCCATAAAACTCTAACGATGTAGAAAGAGCAGGAATTTTACCGATCGCAATCATCAAAACCAACATTACATGGGCTTGAACATGTATATAAAAAATGAAAAAACATCAATATGATAACCAATACAGCAGCAGAAATCGTGGCTAATAAAGAAGTTGCAGATTTGCTTTTAGGATATTTAATCGCTATGTACAATAATATTGTGATAGAGACTACAATTCCTATAAAAAATATGGTAGGACCGCCTAGTACTGAAAGTATAAGGATTGCTATAGCGATAAAGGTTAAAATGCGTGGTGTAGTTTTATCTTCTGGGAATTCATAATCAGTTTTTTTTTGATGATGGTATGAATGAGTATCATATTTATTATCTTCTTTTTCATTATTTTCTTTATCTCGATGATAATATTCAATCGTATTATAGATAGTATTGCCACATTTGCTACAAATTATCTCATTTTCGTTTAATTTTTTACCACATTTGGTACAATAATTCATATTTTTCTCCATTCATTATTCACTATTGACAAAGTTGTAAAGTATCTCTAGCAATCATGATTTCTTCATTCGTTGGAACAATATATAATTTAATTGTTGAATCTGGCGTAGAAATTAGTCTTTCTTCTCCTCTAACTTGATTTGCTTTTAAATCTAATTTTACTCCCAAGAATTCTAAATATTTGCAAAGTCTTTCTCTTGCTTCTATTCCGTTTTCTCCTATACCACCAGCAAAAGTAATATAATCTGCCCCTTGTAAACTTACTAACAATTTAGCAATATATTGTGCTGTAATATAAGAGTTAGACTCTAATGCTAAGATGGCTCTTTTATCTCCTTTAGCAGCTGCTTCTTCTACATCTCTAAAATCGCTAGAAATGCCAGAAACACCTAGTGCACCAGATTCTTTGTTTAAAACATGTGATACTTCATCTGGTGTTAAATTATCAATTTTCATAATAAATGGAATAATAGATGGATCAATATCACCACATCTTGTTCCCATAGGAATACCGGCTAAAGGTGTAAGTCCCATTGTAGTATCAACGCATTTTCCATTTTTGATAGCACACAAAGAAGCACCTTGTCCTAAATGACAATTAATAATCTTAAGATTATCTCTTCCATCAATTTCTGCGATACGTTTTGCTACATATCTATGTGAAATTCCATGTGCCCCATATTTTCTAATGCTATGCTCTGTATAATATTTATAAGGAATATTATAAATATAAGCTTTTTCTTCCATAGTTTGATGAAATGCTGTATCAAATGCTGTTACCATTTTTGCTTTTGGTAATAATTTTTGACAAGCTCTAATTCCTAAAACAGCAGCTGGATTATGTAATGGTGCAAATGAAATACATCTTTCAATTTCATTAACTACATCTTCTGTTACAATACAAGATTGCTTCAAATTTTCTCCACCATGAACAATTCTATGTCCTACAGCATCGATTTCTGATAAATCTTTAATGACACCATATTCTTTATGCATTAATTGCTCTAAAACAATTTTTAAGGCATCCATATGATTTTTCGTTGGTTCTTCAATAACATATTTTTCTCCATTTACTTTATGTGTAATAAATGAAGCTTTATCTCCTATTCTTTCAAAATTTCCCTTTGCTAAAACAGATTCATCTTTCATGTCGATTAATTGATATTTTAAAGATGAACTTCCGCAGTTTAATACTAATATTAACATTTTTTTACCCCCTCATGTTTTATATAAAATTAATTAATTATTTATTTGTTTACTATTCTTAATGTGTCTCTAGCAATTACCAATTCTTCATTTGTTGGAATAATGAATGTTCGAATCGTAGCATCTTTACTACTGATTTCTACTTGTTCTGATTTCACATTATTTTTCTCTAAATCAATTTTAACACCCATCCAATTTAATTGTTCACAAATTTGGGCTCTAACATCAATTTGATTTTCTCCAATTCCGCCAGTAAATACAATCGCATCTAAACCATTTAAAGAAACAGCATATTCTGCGATGAATTTCGCAATAATTTTAGTAAATAATTTAATAGCAATTTTAGCTCTTGGATTCGTATTTTCTTTTGCAGCACTTTCAATTTCACGAAAATCTGGATCTAACCCTGTAATACCATATAAGCCAGATTTTTTGTTTAAAAGTATATTCGTTTCTTCTGGTGTTAAATTCTCACGTTTCATAATTTCTGTTACCACAGATGGATCTAAATCACCAGAACGTGTTACCATAGCAATTCCACCTAAAGGTGAAAGTCCCATAGAAGTATCAATACATTTCCCGCCATCTATGGCACAAATAGATGCGCCTTGTCCTAAATGGCAAGTAACAATCTTTAAGCTTTCTATTGGTTTTCCATACATCTCAGCACAAAGTTGAGAAACAAATTGGTGAGATGTACCATGTGCACCATATCTTCTAATTCTATATTTTTCATAATATTCATATGGTATCGGATATAAATAATTTTCTACTGGCATTGTTTGATGGAATGCTGTATCAAATACAACAACCATTGGTACACCTGGCATTGCTTTCTGGCAAGCTCTAATACCTAATACAGCAGCAGGATTATGAAGTGGTGCCAAAGGAATCAAACTTTCAATTTTTTGAATCACCTCTTCTGTTACTAATGCTGATTGATCAAATAATTCTCCACCATGAACAATTCTATGACCTACTGCAGTAATTTCAGATAAGTCTTTAATGACGCCATACTCTTTATGTGTTAATTCGCCTAAAACAATTCTTAGTGCGTCTTCATGGTTCATCGTTGGTTTTTTAGTAATATACTTTTCACCATTTACCTTGTGTGTAATAAAAGCAGATTCTTCTCCAATTCTTTCAAAATTTCCCTTTGCAAGCAAAGCTTCATTTTCCATATCAATTAATTGATATTTAAGAGAAGAACTTCCACAGTTAACAACTAAAACTTTCATTTTCATTTCCTTTCTTTGTCTATTATTGTGCTTGTACAGCAGTGATAGCAATGACTCCAGCAATGTCTTGTGCAGAGCATCCTCTAGACAAATCATTTACTGGTTTTGCAATTCCTTGACAAAGTGGTCCGTAAGCTTCTGCTTTTCCAAGTCGTTGTGTTAATTTATAACCAATGTTTCCTGCATCTAAATCAGGGAATATTAACGTATTACAACTTCCCGCAATCTCACTTCCTGGTGCTTTACTCTTTCCAATCTCTGGCACAATCGCAGCATCTAATTGTAATTCTCCATCTACTTTCATTTCAGGATATTTTTCTTTCACTAGTCTAGTTGCTTCAATCACTTTTTCTGTTAATTCTGATTTAGCACTTCCATAAGTAGAATAAGATAACATTGCCACTCTTGCTTCTTTTCCGACTAGTTTTTCAAAGCTCTCACTAGAAGATTTTGCAATTTCAGAAAGCTCATCTGCTGTAGGATTTTGATTTAATCCACAATCACCAAAAACAAAAACTCCTTCTTCTCCATAAGGACAATCTGGAACACACATAATGAAAAAGGCAGAAACTAATTTTGTGTCTGGCGCTGTTTTCAAAATTTGAAGTGCAGGTCTTAACGTATCTGATGAAGAGTGAATTGCTCCACTGACTAAGCCATCTGCTTCTCCCATCTTTACCATCATCATGCCAAAATATACTTCATCATTGATTAATTCATCTGCTTGTTCTTTTGTCATTCCTTTGGCTTGTCTCAATTCAAACAAGGCTTGTGCAAATGCTTCTTTCTTTTCAGATGTTTTAGGGTTAATAATCCATGCATTAGAAATATCGAATCCGTTCTCCATTGCCATTCTGTGTATACTTTCTTCCTCTCCTAATAGAATAATCTTAGCATAACCTTCTTGCAAAGCAATATGTGCTGCTTCAATCGTTCTAATGTCACTCGCTTCTGGCAAACAAATCGTTTTTACATTACTCTTTGCTCTTTGTTTGATTTGTTCAATAAACTCCATTCTTTTTTCCTCCTACTTTAAAAAGTTATTTCATTTATTTGATATCTCGATTTCTCAAGATTTCATTGTTAATCACGACATTGCTTTCATCTTCTAAAATATCTAATTGTTTTTTACGTCTTCGCTTCTCTTCTTTTCTACGTTTTTTCTCATCTAAACGTTCTTGTTCTTTTTTTCTTGCTACAATTTCATCTAGTGTTAAACTACTCTCATAATCAACTGTTGCTTGGGCAGGACGCTCATAAATTTCTGTTTCCACTATTTCTTGTTTTTTGGGAAGACTAACTCTTGCTTCTTGAATATAATCTTCCAAGATTCTTCTATCACTTCGTTTCAAAGAATCTAAATCAATTTGTAAATTCTCATAGCGCCAAATCAAATGTCTTTCTTCCGCAGAATAAGTTGAATTTAATAAATCTTCAAAACCGTATTGCACTACGAATTTCTTATTCGAACAAATAATGTCTAGTGTCGTAAACTTTTCCTTACGAAATTTTTGATACTGAATACGTAAATTTTTAATGATATTATATAAATTGGCGATTAATCGAGAATATCCCTCTTCATCAATATCGAAGAGACTTGGAACTTCATAGCAGTTTACTGGTTTTCGCTTTAAAAGCCCTTTTGGTATATAATAAACAAACAGCTCACCTTTTGGAATTTGATGAGGGATATCTATCATAGACGTATGTAAAAAAACAGTTTTCCAACTTTCAGGAATCATCTCAAAAAGATGATCTTGAATCTGTCTATAAATCTTTTCTTCTCCTGAAAATCCTACCATTCTTTTGATTTTCCTCTCTATTTAAATTAATAAACTCTCTCCCGTCATTTCTGCCGGTTTTTCTAACCCCATCAATTCTAACATTGTAGGTGCTAAATCTGCTAAACGTCCTTCTTGTAACTTTCTGTTTGGTCTTCCTACTAAAGCTAATGGTACTGGATTCGTAGTATGCGCTGTATGTGGCTCTCCTGTCTTATAATCAATCATTTGCTCACAATTTCCATGATCTGCCACAATTAGTAAAACGCCATCATTTCTTTCAATGGCTTCTACCACTCTTTCTACACATCCATCTAAATATTCTAATGCTTTAATTACTGCTTCTAAACTACCTGTATGTCCTACCATATCTGGATTAGCATAATTTAGAATAATGGCATCATATTTTCCTGAATCAATGGCTTCTACCACACGAACCGTTACCTCTTCTGCACTCATTTCTGGTTTCATATCATAAGTCTCTACCTTTGGAGAAGGAACTAAAATTCTATCTTCTCCTTCATATTGGTCTTCTTTACCACCATTGAAAAAGAATGTAACATGTGCATATTTCTCTGTTTCAGCAATTCTTAATTGTGTTTTTCCTAAATGAGAAATATATTCTCCAAAAGTATTGGTTAAATCTTCTTTTTTAAAAGCAACCTCGACATTTGGCATTGTTTCATCATAAGGCGTCATACACACAAAATAGGTTGGAAAGAAGTTATCTCTTGGAAACCCGTCAAAATCAGGATCTACTAAACTTCTTGTAATTTCCCTTGCCCTATCTGGTCTAAAATTGAAGAAAATAATAGAATCGTTTTTACCAATAGTAGTAATTGGTTCTCCATTACCATCTACAATCACAGTAGGTTTTATAAACTCATCAAATTCCTCTCGTTGATAAGATTCTTCTACTGCTTGTATAGCACTACTTGCTCTTTCTCCTTCTCCTTTTACTAAAGCATTATAGGCAAGTTCAATTCTATTCCATCTTTTATCGCGATCCATACTATAGAATCTACCACTAACCGTTGCAATTTTACCAATTCCTTTTTCAGAAATTTTATTTTCTAATTCAGTAATATAAGATTCTCCTGAAGCAGGAGGAGTATCTCTTCCATCCATAAAACAGTGTACATAAACATCTTCAAAATCTTTTCTCTTTGCCATCTCTAGCAATCCATATAGATGTCGGTTATGACTATGAACACCACCATCAGAAACTAAACCCATAATATGCAATTTAGAATGATGTTCTTGACAATTTTCAATTGCTTTTACAAATTCTGGAATACTAAAAAAGTCTCCCTCTTCAATCGATTTATTAATTTTCTGTAAGTCTTGATAGACAATTCTACCTGCTCCAATATTGGTATGACCTACTTCACTATTTCCCATTTGACCATCAGGAAGACCTACATCTCGACCACTGGTATGAATAATTGTATTAGGATTTTCTGTTAGGATTCGATCTAAATTAGGAGTATCAGCAAGTTTTACTGCATTTCCTTCTTCTTTTTCATTGATTCCAAAACCATCTAGAATCATTAACATTGTAACTTTCTTATTTTCCATTTTTTCAAATTCCTCGATTCTATTTTCTTCTATATTATTAATGAATTATCGTAATGAATAATCTTTGAAAAATCATCTGGGTCTAAACTTGCTCCACCAACTAATCCTCCATCGATATCAGAAGTGGTAAATAATTCTTTAGCATTTTCTGGTTTCACACTTCCACCATATTGGATAATAACTTGTTCTGCAACATCACTTCCAAATAATTCTGCTATTTGTTTTCGAATCATTTGAATCATATTGTTGGCATCTTCACTGGTAGCCGTTTTTCCTGTTCCGATTGCCCAGACTGGTTCATATGCTATAATCGTATTTTTCATTTGCTCATTTGTTAATCCATCTAAATCTAGCTTTATTTGTGTTGTTACAACATTTTCAGCCATTCCATTTTCTCTTTCTGCTAGCTTTTCACCAACACAAACAATTGGAATTAATCCATATGCAAAAGCTGCTTTTATTTTTTTGTTTACAGATTCATCTGTTTCGTTAAAGTATTCTCTTCTCTCGCTATGTCCTATAATCACATACTGAACTCCAATTGACTTTAACATTTTCGCCGAAATTTCTCCTGTGTATGCTCCTTTTTCTGCAAAATGCACATTTTGCGCAGCAATTTTTATGTTTGTTCCTTGTACATTCATTAAACAATAAAATAAATCGATATAAGGAACACATAAAATCACTTCATGTTCTGTATCTTGCACAAGTGGAGTTAACCTTTCTATATATTCAATCGCTTCGTTAGGAAGCATATTCATTTTCCAATTTCCTGCAAATACTTTTATTCTCATAAATTAATTACCCTTTCTAAACTTTTCATTTGTTTGAACATTAGGGACGTTCCTTTCATGTGCATTTTTGCACATAAGGGACAATCTTTGCTCACCTTATTTTATAATTTCATATATTAGCTTTGGTTTTTCAACCCCATTTTCCGAAAACGCCAAAGCTTGTATATATTTCTGCTTTGCTTCTTCTATTATTTCCTCTTTATTCGTATAAAGAATTGCTAAAACTTCGTCTTGATTTACAAAGTCAGAAGTTTTCTTTAATATCTTAAGACCTGCAGAATAATCAATCTGATCTTCTTTGGTCTCTCTTCCTGCTCCTAAAGTGCACGCTACTTTTCCAATTTCCTCTGTATTCATACCACATATGTATCCAGCTTGTGGTGCTCTTACTTCTACTTTGTATTTTGCCTCTGGGAAACGAGATGTATCATCTATCCAACTAACATCTCCTCCTTGCGCTCTTACAACTTGTCTTAATTTTTCGAAAGCTTCGCCATTTACTATCACTGTTTTCACTAGTTCGCGCGCTTCTTCTTGGGAAATTTGCTTAGATAACATCACCATTGCTGTAGCAAGTTCTATAGAAACTTCTAATAAATCTTTTGGTCCTCTTCCTTTTAAAACCTCTATTGCTTCTATTACTTCTAAAGAATTACCAACGTTTTCTCCTAATGGAACATCCATATTGGTAATTAAAGCAATTGTTTCTTTTTGAGCAAGTCTACCGATATTTACCATTTTCTCAGCTAGACACTTCGCATCTTCTATCATTTTCATAAAAGCACCACTGCCAAGTTTTACATCTAAAACAATCTTATCTGCACCACTTGCAATCTTTTTACTCATGATACTAGAGGCAATCAGAGGAATACTTTCTACCGTAGCAGTTACGTCACGAAGTGCATACAGTTTCTTATCAGCTGGTGTTAAATTACCACTTTGTGAAATCAGGCTAATTCCTATTTCATTGACTTGTCTTATAAAATCTTCTTTGGGAATATTAATTCGATATCCTGGAATCGATTCCAATTTATCAGCAGTTCCACCAGTAAAGCCTAACCCTTTGCCACTCATTTTGGCAACTTTTCCTCCTAGCGCTGCAACAATGGGAGCAACAATGAAAGTCGTTTTGTCTCCCACACCACCAGTTGAATGCTTGTCCACTTTTATTCCGTTAATTTCAGATAAATCAACCATATCACCAGAATGAGCCATTATTAATGTTAAGTTAGTTAATTCTTCATCATCTAACCCTCGGAAAAATATGGCCATTAATAAACTAGAAACCTGATAGTCTGGAATCTCACCCTTTACATATCCATCAATCCAAAAGGCAATTTCTTCTTGCGATAATTTTCCACCATCACGTTTCTTTTCAATAATATCATACATTCGCATGTTATAGATATTAGATATTAGAGACTAGATATTAGAAACTCTATATCTATTTCCTCCTATATAGATTTATTGATTGCTGTTTCTAATGCTAAAACAATCATATTATCCAAAGATTTTTCGCGTTCTTCTGCCGTTACTGTACCACCATGGAAATGATCATCTGCTACTGTTAATAAGCAAGAGGCTTGCTTTCCTAATAATTTTGCATTATAGAAAAGAGCAAATGCTTCCATTTCAGAACCTATTAAAGAAATCTCTTTAGGAACTCTTCCCATTAATTGAGAAGCATCTACCATATAGCTATCAAAAACTTCACTACATAATGTCGTTCCTTTTTTGTAACGTATCCCTAATTTGGAAGCAGTCTCTTCTATTTTTTGATTTAAAACAGAAGAAGATTGCGCTAAATGAACATTTTGATTATCCATTGTTAGAGCATAATTTCCTTCTGTATAACTATTCTCGACCAATATTAGATCTAACAAATGTAAATCCTCTGTATAACTTCCACAAGAACCAATACGAATGATTTTGTCAACCTCAAAAAATTTAAATAGTTCATAAGAGTAAATTCCCATAGATGGCATTCCCATTCCGGCTTGCCATCACAGAGATTTCTCTTTCCTTATAAAATCCAGTATAGCCTAGCATTCCTCTAACATCCGTAATTAATCTGCTATTTGTCATATATTTGGTTGCAATTCTCTCTGCTCTTTTAGGATCTCCCGGCATAATGACAGTTTTTGCAAAATCATCTTTTTCCGCATTGATATGTGGGGTTAAATTGGCCATAATCTTTCTCCTTATTACTATCTTTCCATTCCATCATCTTTGATAATAGAATCTGCACGCATATTTGGGTTATTCATAGAAGGATTCTCTTGGAATGGTTTTATGTCTGTTGGATTTCCAGTTGGTACTACTGGCATTGGATTATTAGCTACTGGAATAGGAGCGGTTCCTTCTTCTACCTTAATTAAATGTGGATTTGTTATTTCTTTATCTTGTAAAGCTTCGATTCCAGGAAGTTTCTTTCCTTGTAAGAATTCAAGTGATGCTCCTCCACCAGTAGAAACATGTGTAAATTTCTCTGATAAGCCTAATTGTTCAACAGCAGCAGCACTATCACCTCCACCGATAACTCTAATAGAATTCATTTCTGCTAAAGCTTTTGCAATAGAATTTGTTCCAATCGCAAATTGAGGCATCTCAAATACACCCATTGGTCCGTTCCATACAACAGTTTGTGCTTTTGAAAGTTCTTCAATATATTCTCCGATTGTCTTTTCGCCAATATCTAATCCTTGATATCCATCTGGTATTTCATTAAAGTTAACTGTAAAGCTTTCTGTATCTGCTTTGAACTCTTTTCCTACTTTAATATCAATTGGTAATTTGATTTTAACACCTTTTTTCTTTGCATCTTTAATGATTTGTTTTGCAACATCTACTTTATCTGGTTCGCATTTAGAATCACCTACATTTAGCCCTAATGCTTTATAGAATGTATAACTCATTGCTCCACCAATAATAATCGTATCTGCTTTTTCTAAAAGTGCATAAATTACATCTATTTTATCAGAAACTTTTGATCCTCCTAAAATAGCGACAAAAGGTTTTTTTGGATTATCTAAAGCTTCTCCTAAATATTTTAATTCTTTCTCAATCAAGAATCCTGAAACAGCTGGCAAATAATTTGCTACACCGGTTGTAGAACTGTGTGCTCTATGAGCAGTACCAAAAGCATCGTTAACAAATAAATCTGCTAAAGAAGCTAACCTTTTAGATAACTCTTCGTCATTCTTCTCTTCGCCTTTTTCAAATCTGGTGTTTTCTAGCAACATCACTTGTTGTGGTTCTAGTTTTGAAGCAAGTTCAACACTATCAGGACCTGCTACATCTTTAGCTAATGTAACTTCTTGTCCTAATAATCTTGTTAACT
>Ga0310690_10002484_pt1 | contig 29826 bp, 44 predicted proteins | sample AusTroGonzalo_MG_2_FD_207661 | JGI IMG/M metagenome (GOLD analysis project Ga0310690, IMG submission 207661) | Bovine rumen microbial communities from tropical cattle in Woodstock, Queensland, Australia - Gonzalo_04 (v2) (version 2) | ecosystem: Host-associated > Mammals > Digestive system >...
TGGGGATTAAGACTGATCAAGGTCGGGAAAGGGGGTGCATTACGTGAAAAGAAAGCAAATGAGTCGAAAGGAAGAAATACTCTCGACGATGAAAGAGATCTATGGCGAACTTTCGCCGGAGGAAAGGATTATCTGCTTCGGTATGCTCGAAGAGGCTGCTTTTTTGAAGGTAACACTTGAAGGATTAAGGGCGGAGATCGAAGCGGACGGATGCACTGACGAATACAAGAACGGCGCGAACCAGTTCGGTCGGAAAGTGTCGGCTTCGCTCCAGAGTTACAACCAAACTTTGAAAAACTACTATGTACTGATGGAAAAGATCACGAAGATGTTCCCGCTCGGAGCGACTGAGAAGATGGAGTTGCTGGAAATGATATGAACTACATCCTGACATATTACCAGAAGATCCAGGACGGTTCTGTCGTGGTCGGCTCCTGGGTCAAGCTCGCATATGAGTATATCGTGAAAGGACTTCAAGCGAAGTCCTTTTATTTTGACCAGAAGAAAGCCGACAAGGTCATCAAGTTTATAGAAGGATGGTGCAGGCACAGCGAGGGAACTCTTGGCGGTCAGAAGATCAAACTGGAAGAATGGCAGAAGGCTTTTTTGTCTGTCCTGTTTGGAATCGTTGACGATACCGGAGCGAGGCAGTTTCGCGAAGTCCTGCTCGTGATCGGCAGAAAGAACGGTAAGACGTTGCTGGCCGCGTGCATCGCGGCGGTCTGTTCGTACATTGACCAGGAGTATGGCGGAAAGGTCTACATGGCCGCGCCGAAACTCCAACAGGCTGGACTTTGCTATGACGCTTTCTACCAGATCGTGAAAACCGACCCGGAGCTGAACAAGCTCGCGAAGAAGCGGCGCACGGATATATATATCGAGAAGTTGAACACTTCCATATCGCCGCTTGCCTTCTCCGAGAAGAAGGCGGACGGCTTGAACATATCTTTGGGAATATTGGACGAGGTTGCCGCCTGGCACGGAGAAGCAGGAAAAAAGTTTTATGAAGTGTTGAAGTCCTCGGCAGGCGCAAGGCGGCAGCCGATCCTGTTGAGCATATCAACAGCAGGTTACGAGAACGAAGGCGCGTTTGACGAGCTTCTGAAGCGTGGCACTCGTGTCCTGCTTGGCGACTCGAAAGAGACGAGACTCTTCCCGCTGATCTACCAGATCGATGACGTGGAGAAGTGGAACGACATCAATGAGTTGCAGAAGTCCAATCCGAACCTCGGGACGTCGGTCTCGGTCGACTACCTTCTGGAAGAGATCCGGATCGCAGAAGGCTCGCTCAGCAAAAAGAGCGAGTTTCTGACTAAATACTGCAACATCAAGCAGAACAGCTCAAGCGCGTGGCTGTCGACCAAGGCGGTAGACGGTGCCGTGTGCGATGAGCTGAAGCTGGAGGACTTCGCCGGGACTTACTGTGTCGGAGGCATCGATCTCTCGCAGACGACGGACCTCACGAGCGCGTGCCTGTTGATCGAGCGCGGCGGTGTAGAGTACGTGATAAGTCACTTCTGGCTACCTGCGGAGAAGATAGACGAAGCGACGGCCAGAGACGGCATACCTTACCGGGAGATGATCCAGAAGGGATTTATGTCAACCTCCGGCGATAACTTCATCGACTATCAGGACGTGATGACTTGGTTCATGGACGCGGTCATGAAATACAAAATCTACCCGCTCCAGATAGGTTACGACCGATACTCGAGCCAGTATCTTGTCCAGGACATGAAGATCAAGGGCAAGTTCCACATGGACGACGTTTTCCAAGGCTGGAACATGACGCCCGCGATCCGACAGCTAGAAGGGAAGCTCAAGGATGGCGCGCTGAAGATCGGAACCAATGATCTGCTTAGGATCCATCTGCTCGACACTGCTCTGCAGCAGGATAACGAGAGCCGGCGGGTCAAGATCGTGAAGCTGAATTTAAACAGCCACATCGATGGCTGTGCGGCGCTCCTGGATGCGCTGATCGTAAAAGACAAATGGCACGCCCAGATCGGCGAGCGATTGAAAAATATAAAGTGAGGTAAGAAACACATGGGACTCTTTGACAAGCTTTTCCCTAAGAAGACTCAAACGATGAAAGCGTTTGAGCGGTGGGGAACACTGACGGCATACAAAGCCGCCTTCACGACATGGCGGGGCGAAATCTATGAGTTTGACCAAGTCAGATCTGCCATTGACTGCCTCGCTCGAAACACGGCGAAACTCCGCCCGGTAATGACCGGCACGGCGAAGAAGAACCTTCGGACCGTACTGAAACAGCAGCCGAACCAGTACCAAACATGGTACCAGTTCCTGTACAGGACCAGAACGATCTGGGAGATGCAGAACAACTGCATCATCATCCCGATCCTGGACGACTACGACGAGACGAAAGGGATCTTTTCCGTACTTCCTTCCGAGTGCGAAGTCGTTGAGTATAAGGGAAAGGAGTATCTGCGGTATCGTTTCTATTGCGGAAAATATGCAGCCATTGAGCTGGACCGCTGCGGGATCCTGACAAAGCACCAGTACAAAGATGACATCTTCGGCACGTCCAACAGGGCGCTTGACGGAACCTTCGACCTCCTGGATCTAAACCGGCAGGCGATCAAGGAAGCCATCAAGAACTGCGCGACCTTCCGCTTTATGGGCAACATGAGCAACTTCGCACAGGATGCAGATATCGAGGTAGAGCGGAAAAGGATCAAGGACGCCAATATGAACGACAAAGAAGGGTTCTTTTTGCTGTTCAGTAACCTGGTCGAGAACGTCAAGCAAATTGACGTGAAGCCTTTCACGATCGACAAGACCCAGCTCGAACTGATCGATTCGAACGTTGAGAAGTATTTCGGTGTTTCTGTAAAAGCGACCAAGAACGAACTGACAGGCGACGAGGCTTCTAGCTTCTACGAAGGCGCGATTGAGCCGTTTGCGATCCAGTTCTCTGAGGTCGTTAGTAAGATGCTGTTCACTCTTACAGAGCGGAATATCGGGAACGGTATCGCGCTGACATCGAACAGGATCCAGTTCATGACGAACCGCGACAAACTGAACTTCACGGCACAGATGGGCGACCGCGGAGTCATGTATATAGACGAGATCAGAGACGTGTGGAACCTCCCGCCGCTGCCTAACGGCCTCGGCCAGAGAATCCCGCGCCGTGGTGAATATTACTTCATGGATCCGGAGGCTCCGGACGAATCAGAAACACAGGAGGGCGAAGACGATGCCAATTAAGGAGAACAGAGAGTATCGCTCGATGGAATTGAGAGCGGCACAGACGGAAGACAAGGACTTCGTAGTTGATGGCTATGCCACAACATTCGACAGTCCTTATTTATTGTACACAGACGGAAAATATCAGGTCTGGGAGCAAGTCGACAGGAACGCGTTCCGGGACACGGATCAGAGTGATGTCATCTTCCAGTACGACCACGCCGGCATGGTGTACGCACGCACGAGAAACAAGACCCTGCAGCTATCCGAGGACGACCATGGCCTGAAGGTCATGGCAGACCTTGGAAGCACAGAAGCCAGCCGTGGTATCTGGGAAGCGATCAACACCGGCCTGATTGACCGGATGAGTTTCGCGTTTACGGTCACAGGCGACAGATATGAGGAAGAGGAACTCGAGAACGGTGACACGAAGCTTTTGCGGACGATCACCAAGATCGGGAAGCTCTACGACGTTAGCGCGGTATCATTCCCGGCTAACGAGCAGACCAGTATTTCAGCGCGCACAAAAGAGCTTTGTGACGGAGAGATCGCCAAGCTCGAAGCGGAGCGACTTCACGCGCAGGAAATAAACGAAAAGAGGACGGCAGTCCTCGAAAAACTCAACTCAATCTTGGAGGTAAAGACAGATGAGTGAAATCAAAGAAATGAACATCGAAGAGATTGAAGCTCGCGCCTTGGAGATCCAGGCAGAAGCGACCGAAGCCACAGAGGAAAGACTTTCCGAGATTGAGGCAGAAGTTGCTCAGCTTGAAGAAAGAAAAGCAGAGCTGAAGAAGGCAGCGGCAGAAGCTCAGGAAGTCCGCACAGCGGTAGCAGAGCAGACTGTCGTGGTCGAAGAAAGAAAAGAAGTCATCAAGGAGGACAGAAAAATGACAAACAAAGAGATTTGCCAGAGTGCAGAGTATCGCGCCGCGTTTAAGAACTACATTCTTACAGGCAAGGACGAAGAGTGCCGCGCACTGTTGACCGAAAACGTATCAGGTGATGTTCCGGTTCCGGAGATGGTCTATGACATTGTAAAGAATGCCTGGGAAAAAGAAGGTATCGTTGCCCTGGTTAAGAAGACTTATATTAAGGGTAACTTGAAAGTTGCTTTTGAAATTTCCGCTGACGGTGCATTCGTTCATACAGAGGGTGCCGCTGTTAACACATCTACACAGGCTGAGAACCTCGTACTGGGTACAGTTAACATCGTTGCCGCTAACATTAAGAAGTTCATCTATATTAGCGATGAAGTGATCGAGGGAACCCCTGAGGCATTCCTGCAGTACGTATATGATGAGATCACATACCAGATCGCGAAGAAGCTGGCTGACCTTATCATCCAGAAGATCGCCGCTTGCGGTACAGTCTCCACAAACACCCCGAGCGTTAACGTAGCTGTTCCGAAGATCACAGAGGCATCTATCGCACTGAACACCATCGCGAATGCTCTGGCACAGCTGTCTGATCAGGCTTCAAACCCTGTCATCCTCATGAACAAGGCTACTTTTGCTTCGTTCAAGGCAGTTCAGGCCGCAGGATCTTACGGATATGACCCGTTCGAGGGCCTGAAAGTTTACTTCAACAACAGCATTACAGCATTCTCCGCCGCAACTACTGGTGTAGCTTATTGCTACGTTGGTGACCTTGGCGAGGCTGTTATTGCCAATTTCCCTGATGGCGAAGGCATCAAGCTGAAGTATGACGACCTGTCCCTTGCTGAGCAGGATCTTGTCAAGATCGTAGGCCGTCAGTATGTAGGCGTTGAGGTTGTAGGACCGCAGGCAATCTGCAAGATCGTTAAGTAATCCGCTGTTAGCTCGAAAGAAGGGAAGGTATCGAACTATGGCTAAAATATTGATTTGCATACCTGCAATGGACCAGGTTGCAACTGGGTTTGCTCAGTCGCTCTGCACACTGCAGAAAAAAGGACATGAGTGTGTCATCGCTATGGAACTAGGTTCCTTAGTATATGACAGCAGAAACAAACTGGCTAAACGCGCTGTTGAGATGGGCGCGGATTATACAATGTGGTTTGACTCGGATATGATCTTCGAGCCGGACACCATGTTGAAACTTCTGGAGCATAACCTTCCGATCGTATCGGGGTTGTACTTCAGAAGGTCCCCGCCGTACTCGCCTGTTGCGTTTGATGAGTTAGACATGGAAAAGATGAAATGGAGTGACTGCGAAGTCCCCGAGTCCTTGCGTACGGTCGGCGGTGTGGGGTTCGGTTGCGTTCTCATCAAGACAGAAGTCTTGTTAGACGTGGCATTGAATTTCCACACATGGTTCGAGCCTATGAAGGGTTTCGGCGAGGACTTGGCTTTCTGTTGGAGAGCCAGACAGTGCGGATATGACATCTTCCTCGACCCATCCGTCCGATGCGGTCATGTTGGCCATATGATAATTACCGAAGAATTCTACAGAGCGCACCAAAAGGCTCTTGAATTAGAGCAGGGAGGACAAGACGATGAAAGTAATCGCTAAGGGTCCATTCTTTGACGAGAACGGTTTACATAAGCCTGGTGACATCGTGGAAGTGAAAGACTTCCGCCCGGGAATCATGGAACCAATCGCCGAAGAGACAAAAACAAAAGAAATCGTGGAGACGGCTACCAAAAAGGAGCCGAAGAAGACCACGAGAAAGAAGGGTTAATATGGTTGGAGCCGTATCCGCAACATATCTACAGAAGGTTAAGATGAGCCTTCGAGTGACTCAGGACGCTTTCGATGAGCAGATCCGTGATCTGATTTGGGAAGCACTGGACGACCTCACGAGTACGGCTGATATCAAGACCTTCGAATTCGACTTTGCTACCCCGCTTCAACACGGAGCGGTGGTAGCATACGTCAGTTATCGTTGGTTCGATGATGACCGTTATTTCAAAGTATACAACGACATGAAACAGAAAATGGCTTTGAGTGGAAAGTACAGGAGCGTGATGCCGGATGAAGAATAATAAACAGGTCATTGACCTGGTCGAGGTCATCACGACACAGGGAAGTCTTAATCAGACCGTTGAACAGACCCGCACGACAGCAACAGTTATTGCACAAGTGGACTCCGTCACACAGACTGAGTTTTTTAATGGCGGACGCATCGGTCTGAAGCCTTCTCTGAAGGCCACCATATACGACTTTGAGTATTCGGACGAGCCGATCGTTAAGGTCGGCTCAAAACTGTACTCGGTGTACCGCACGTTCTACATCAATGGAACGGACATGGTGGAGCTGTACCTAGAGGAAAAAGGGGGAACGAAGGATGAACCAGACTGATGTTGTGGCATTATTCAACACCCTGACTGTCCCTAGCTTTTACGACCATGCACCAAACAAAACGAAACTCCCATTTATCACAATCCATGTGAATCAGCCGGATAACTTTACGGCTGACGATGTGGTGTATGTCGAGAAGTGGGATTTTCGCGTTGACCTGTATACGGCGGAGAAATCGCCCGAACTCGAGCGTCAGATAAAAACGCTACTCAACACCAACAAGATCGGTTGGACACGCTCGGAGGAATATCTTTCTGACGAACAGTGTTATGAGGTCGAGTTCGACTTTCAGGTCATAGGGAATGAGGTGGTACCAGATGGAACGACATCGCAGGACGAGCAAGGAGACTCTAGTAATCTCGATGGGGCTAACGAGTAACGGCGACCCTGTCGCAAAGCTTCGCAACACGGTTAACGGTGCCTTGGCTTCGCTCGGAATCGAGGTTGACGAGATAACCGCCGAAGTTTTCAAGGAAGTAGGCGAAGAGGGCGCAGCGCAACTGCGTGACGTCTCGAAACGGATGTTCAAGGGCAAAGGCAAATACGCCCGCGGTTGGAAGTACGAGGTCATGGAGATGAAACGGTCTGGTCGTTTGTATTCCGTGATCCGGAACACGACACAGCCCCAACTCGCGCACCTGCTCGAATACGGTCACCCAATCGTTCGAAATGGCCGTGTCGTTGGTCAGGCTCAAGCTTACGAACACATCGAACCAGTAAACCAATGGGTTCAGAAAGAACTCGAAACAAGACTAAAACAATCTTTGAAATAGGAGGTATTTTTCTATGTCGCAGACGCAGAAAATTAAATTCGGTTTGTCGCACGTTTACTACGCAGTAGTGACGGAAACAACACAGTCCGGTGTAACAACTTCTAGCTATGGTACTTTAAAGCCGTGGGCCGGAGCCGTGTCACTTTCCATGACGCCACAGGCTTCCAAGTCGGTGTTTAGAGCAGACGACTCTGACTATTACGTATCTTACGGCGACGGCACCATCGAGGGCGATCTCGAATGTGCGCTCGTTCCTGAGGATCTCAAGAAGGACCTCGGATGGGTAAAGACAGACAACAACGGAATCCTCGTTGAATCAGCTGATGAGTACAAGGAGACGAAGTTCGTAGCCTTGGAATTCCAGATCAACGGTGACGTTAAGGCAGTTCGTCATTGCCTGTATAAGTGCAGTCTTTCCCGTCCGTCTCTTGGTTCCCAGACCACAGGCGAGAACGGACAGGTGGAGCCTGTTACCGAGACTGTTACAGTTACAGCAACGCCGAGAGCGGACGAAGACCGCTACCTGCACGCTTACACCACAGAGACCACAGCAACCGCTACATATGAGGGTTGGTTCTCTACTGTACCTGTTCCGACATTCTCATAAGAAGAATTCAGACGTGTTTTGCGGGAGGCTCGAAAGAGCCTCCCCTTTTTACTATATGGAGGTTTTTACAATGTTTAAGAAGTTGATGGTTGGTGGGAAGGAAACTGACTTCAAATGTTCAGCCGCTACGAGTATCTTGTACAAACGTTTGTTTGGAAAATCCTTGACCAAGGAAATGACAGAACTGGCTTCGATGTCGCAGTCGGCTTTCAAATTAAGAAATCAATGGGAGAAGTTAAACGAAGAAGGCGGAGAGGAGAACAAGCAGGCCATTATTGACTTGCTGTCTTCTGACACGTCCCTTGCGGATCTGGCAGACATGACAGAAAGACTCACTCCCCAAATGGCATATATTATGTGGCTCGAAGCAAATAAGCCACAGCGTGAACTGTTCCAGAATCTGACAGAGGACTCATATATTCTGTGGCTGTCCGGCATTGATAAGGATGACCTGTCCGCATTGTCGGGTGATTTTATCGAACTGTGGAACAGTACGAACCAGACACATTCTAATTTAAAAAACGTGTAAAGCCGACGGATCGCGTGAGCGATCCCGAGGCTATTTTCATGCTTAGAGCGTTCAGCATGGGCATCAGGTTTCCTGACCTGTTCGATCTTGAGGTCGGCGAGGTCTATGACATGATGTGCGAATACTGCAACGACAAAGCGCAATACAACCAGATAGCAACACAGGATGACATTGACAATTTCTTGAAGTGGTAGGAGGCAAACAATGGCCGGAAAGATAATCGGAATCAACATTGAGCTAAATGCTGACAGTAGTGGCTTGACAAAATCGTTAAAAGAGGTAGATAAGTCACTCAATCAGACCACCTCCGCCCTCAAATCGGTGAATTCCGCCCTCAAGCTCGACCCGAAGAATGTCGAGTTATTGGCACAGAAGCAGGAACTGTTATCTAAGCAGATAAACGGCACCAGCGAAAAACTCAAGCTGATGAAACAGGTCGCACAGGAAGCGGCAAAGGGACTTGAGGACGGAACTGTTACAAAAGAGCAATACGCGAAATTGCAGGCGGAAATTGTCAAGACGGAGAAATCCCTTGAGGGGATGAATCAGGCGTCAGAAGCGAACAAACGCGCTATGGAAGAGGCAGGGAGTGCTTCTCAAGATCTGTCGAACAAGATGTCAGGACTTGACGAGTCAATCAAGAAGACGGAAACCGCGTTGAAGAATGTTGACGCCGCGTTGAAGCTTGACCCAGGCAACACCGAACTGATTGCGCAGAAACAGGAACTCCTTTCAAAACAGGTAGAGCAGACCAAGGAAAAACTCGACCTAATGAAAGAATCCGCTGTCAAAGCGGCGGAAGGACTCGAAAAGGGGACCGTCACAAAGGAAGAGTATGCTAACCTGACAGCACAGATCGCGACCACAGAAAAGGAATTGAACGACCTTGAGAACGCGGCTACGCCAACGGCTCAGGCTCTTGACTCTGTTGGCGAAGAAGCAGGCGGAATCTCTGACGGACTGGAAGAGGCAGGCGAATCTTCCGGTGTTGCGAAGGATGCGATGGGCGCACTCGATAAGGCTACAGGCGGTCTTGCGTCTGCGTTTATGAGCCTTGCAGCCAACCCGATTACAGGCGTGGTTGCGGCATTGGCCGCGCTGGTCGCAATCGGTAAGAAAGTCCTGGACACGCTGACGAAGATTGCTTCGGTCATCAAGGACGCTGTTATCGGAGCGTGTAAGAAATTCGCCGATATCCTTGTGGATATCACGGACACAATAGACGCGACCCTGGATAAGCTCGCATCCTTCACTCGAGAGGGCGCACGGTATGGCGACGAGGTCTCGACCATGGCAAGCAAGACAGGACTGGCCGTGGAAGAGATCCAACGCCTGATGTATATTTCCGAATTGGTCGATGTGTCGGTCGAAACGATGACCGGCTCCATGACCAAGCTCGAGAAGTCGATGGCTTCCGCTGCATCCGGATCAGGAACGACGGCGGAGCAGTTCCAGAAGCTCGGCATCGCTGTCAAGAACCAAGACGGTTCTTACCGTGATCTGAACACGGTTTTCAATGAGGTCATTGATTCGTTGAGAAATATCAAGGACCCTGTTGAAAGAGACACCGTGGCCATGAGCCTTCTCGGTAAGTCCGCGAAAGACTTAAACCCGCTTATCAACCGCTCGAAGGACGAGCTGGATAAATTTACCAAGGCCGCCGAAGAATCCGGATATATCTTATCTTCGGATGTAATCAATCAGTACGTTTCATTCGACGATTCCCTGCATATGCTCGATAACGGTCTTGAAGCTGTCGAGCGTGGTTTTGGCATGATATTGCTCCCTGCGCTGCAGCAGTTAGCTTCACAGGGGCTGCCGATTCTGAACGAGTTCGCCACCGGTATCGTTAACGCAAACGGTGATATTGAGGAAATGGGAAAGGTCATTGACACAACCGTTCCTAAAATCATGGACTTGATTATCAACAATCTCCCGCAGTTCGTGGAGATTGTAAAGAAGATCATCACGACCTTCCTGAGCAGTCTGAAGACTAATCTGCCTGTGATCCTTAACGCAGGCATCGATATCATGAAGGCACTCGTTGACGGTCTTCTGAATCCCGAGGCAATCGGCGCGATTAAGGACGGCATCGTCCAGGTGATTGATGCCTTCGTGGAGTTCATCGACCAGCACGGCAAGGAGATCGTTGATCTCGGTGTCTTCATCCTTACAACATTGATAGATGGCTTCTGTGGAGTGCTTGACCAGCTGATACCTGCGGTCGCTGAGGCGATCGTCACGATCGTGGACGCTCTCACGGAAGAGAAGAACCTCAACGCGATCATTGACGCGGCCATCACGGTCTTCGAGGCCCTCATTGATGGCATGGATAAGGCACTCCCGAAGATCGCCGACAAACTCCCGGAGTTCATCCAGCGCATTGCTGACAAGATCATCGAGGCGCAGATGATCGAGAAGATTGTGGACGCAGGTATCAAACTATTTACTGCGATCATTGACAGCGGAATCATTGAGAAGGTCATGGACGTGATCGGCAAAGAATCGGGACCGATTGCCGAGTTACTTATGAAGATCGGTGCAAAACTGTACGAGAAGAAGGGACTGGTCACGGACGTGTTCGGGAAGATCCTAAGCACAATGCTCGATTCTTGCTACAACATGGGCCAGCAGATGGCTATCAAGATCGTCGACGGTATGGTTGACGCCATGTGGATCCGCCCGGAGATCAAGGCAGGACTCAAGACGATATTCTCCATCCTGGAAGGCAAGAACTCGAGTTATTCTCCATCGTACACTCCACCGACAATCACAGTAAACCCTGGAAGCAGAGGCGTCGACCAAGCACCAATTAGCGGAGCAGGCGAGGAACAGTTCTGGCACGCTCCTGTAGAAGAGAAGCCGGGGCACACCATCTCGACAGGTTCGTCCGGCGCGTTGGCCATGATGGGAAGCGCAGACGGTGCGTCAACCATTGTTGAAGCTCTGAACGCTCAGAAGTCCGCAACGATAATACCTGTTTATATCGGCGACGAGAAGATCACAACAGTCGTAGCGAACGCGAATAATGAATCACAGTATATCTCAGGAGGTAGGGGCTGATGCTAGGTGATAACTATTTCTACTGGGACGAATATTTTCAAAATCCGACATCTTTAAGGGTCAACTTCACGAACAACGAATCCATTTCGTTGTCAGAATCGGGCTACGAGATCGGGACAGTTACGAGGCTTGAAAAGAGAACTGTTACCTGTGTGTGGAACTGTAATTCCACACTCAGGGACAGAATTCTCGAGAAGTGCATGGCTTCCACATGCGCGATGCATTTCGGCGCAGGAACAGCCGGCACTTTCCGCCCTCGTGTCACGAGCATGAATATGGCTGCCCGGTCAGAGTACGCGAGTCGGACAAACGGATGTTGGACAATCACGGTAGTATTTACGGAGGTATAACATGATTGATATGTCTCCCGAGCTGAAACGCTCACAGAAACAGGTTCACGCGGCCAGATGGCGCGGTGAACTGAAATTCGACCCTGTTCACACAGCGAAACAGGGTTTTTTATTTACCGATGACGATATCCTGAAGGACTCCATCACAGTCTCACACCAATGCAGCTCGACCGAGGATATCACGATCGGCGGTGTGTACTTGGGAAGCCTGAAATTGACGTTTCTGCCGTCTGTTACGGTGGACAAAGAACCAGATTACTTCAAGGACGCGATGATTTCGCTGTGGTACGATGTCGAGGTCAAGATTCAAGGCGTTTCGCAGTGGGAAGAAATCAAGGTAGGCGACTACTACGTCAAACAGGCAAGCTATGCGAACGACCTGGTCACGATCTCCGCCTATGACGGGATGTGTCTATTTGATGAGCTGGTAGAGCAGCCGGTGCAGGGTACGCTGTACCACATGATGCAGACCATGGTGACACGCGTCACCATGAAGACCCTCGATATATCGCTCCATGTCGGAATGACACAGGAAGAAGTCGAGATGCTTCCGAACGGAACCCTGTCATTTACACAGTATTCCATCAGCGATATCAAGACCTTCAGAGACGTGCTTTTCTGGATGGCTCAGGCCGTTGGCGGCTTCGCTTATGTGGATCGTGATGGCGGTCTTCGTTTTTGGTCTTATAACGGTTACCAGAACCGCCAGGAAGACGACGAGATCACACCGGACGAGCGTGTTGTGAATAGCGCACAGATAAGCGATTTCATTACGTCCTGGGACGGAATCACGATCTACGATATCGGCGAGGACAACACCGAGCGGTATTCTATCGTAAATCCTACAAAGCTCTATGATCTAGGCGCTAATCCGTACTGGCAACTACTGAGCGAGGGCAACAGAAACTTCTTTTGTGTTGCTATCGCTAACATCGTCGAGGATCAGCTCAAAGTCAGACCTTACCGGATAGATATGAGATCCGCGCCGGTCTATGACTGTGGCGATAAGATCCTGTTCACCGGTGGCGTCTGGCAGAAGTTCGAAGACGTGCCTTCTATCGTCCATGCTTGGACATTCACCAAGGGCGTCCTGACGCTCCAGGCATTCGGTAAGGACCGCGTGAAGGTCACGAACAACACAGGCGGCGGAGGCGGCACTCCTGGCGGCGGTGGCGGTGGTTCTGCAAGTAAGATCATTTACTTTTACGCAGAGAACACCGACGCGATAACGCTGGACACGAATGACACTTATGTGACACTCGGGCAGATTGATTTTTATGCATCCGGCGAGAACGAAATCGAAGCGGTAGGCCAGAGCGTTGTCAGCGTGTGGCCCATGACCGGATTAGGCGCCGCCAGAATGGAATACTACTGGAACCTTGACGGCCAGCGGACTTACGCAGGGCATCATTCGCCTCTTACCAGTTATTCCATGACATATATCGATACGCCTGTCTTCTATTCGCTTGTAGCGGAGCCAGGACTTCACACGTTGAAGCTGGAAGCTTACGCCACCATCGCGGACACGGCAACGGCTTCTTTCCGTTGGGCCGGTACGGAGCGATATATCCCGAACGCGAAAATCATCCTCAAGGGCCAAGGCATCGAGAAGGGCGCAGACTGGGGCGGAGTCATTACCTGCGCCGATACAGTGCCGCTGTACCAGATCCACACGACCAAGACCACAGAAACAGGCTCACTTACGTTCATCGATAAGACACCTGCTTATATCCTGCCTTACGACACATTCGCAGGGCATGAGGGTGAAACAGAGTACGCGGAGCCTCAGCATGACAGCATGCTGATCACATTTGACAGTCCACCACAATAACAGGGAGGTATATGGATATGTTAAAAGACAAATTTGATCCCTTCCAGGCGATCCTGGAGGGAAAAGAACTGCATGGCCGCACACGGATCACGCTGACCGATGTCCACACGGGTAAAGTTGAAGTTTCCGAAGACGAGAACATGGTCACGAACGCGGTCGCGGATCTGCTCGGATTGAACGGCCAAGGACTGGCTTACTATCAGCCGGTGCTTCCGCTTAAAAAACTCTTTTCGGGTGTGCTTCTGTTCGAGGGCGATCTCTCCGGAAGAACTGCGGCGGACTACTATCCGCCGTCACAGAATGACGCGATTCTGACCGGCCACGCAGGTGATGAACCTAATGGCACAGAGTCTACACTCAGAGGAAGTCCGAACCAGGGCGAAACAGAATTCACACCGAACTCTGCGAAGTTTGTTTGGACTTTCGACACAAACGAGGCCAACGGCAATATTGACGCCGTGTGCCTTTGCCCCGGCAAGCTCGGAAACATGGGCCTGATGCCTTATGATAACGCGCATCAGCCTTTTATCCAGCTCACTCCAGGCGGCGCGTCCAGAGCATGGGAAGGGAACTATGGCGAGCGTGAGGCGCTTGAGCATCCGCTCATCCTGAACCCGAACAGCATGACAGCTATGTCCATCTATGCGCGCGGTAACCTGGTGGACATCCACGAAGTCAAGCTCAACTCCGGCAAGCTGAATATCACGAGATCCTTCTCGGATGTTGATAAGGTCTCTGTCCGGAGCCTGTCCCTGACGAACAACATGGCAGACTGTGACACGGTCGTTTATGACGATACTTTCTTCTACTTCGTCCACGCCGCAACGAGCAAGCTGACTATTGAGAAGGTAGCTCGGAGCAACCTGAACAAAACAGTCTATGAGATCAACTGCCATCAGACTCTTTATACTGGTAATGATAACGTTTCTCACCTGTTCCATGGTGTCCCTCATTACCCACTCAACAACGGTAAACTGTATTGGCCTATCTCAGACCGCACTGCTTTTGTAGTGTTCAATATCGACGGCACCGGTGAGCCTTCACTTCTGCCTGGATACAAAGCGGTAGCGGCTCAGATGATGCGCCCGATCAATATCAGCGATGACTTGATCCTGGGCGAGAACTATATCATCAATAGCGGCAGATTGTACCCTATTCAACAGAACGAAGTGATGCCTGACGTAGTTGTCACGAACTTCTCTTCTGATGTCATTCCGCTCCAGGGCGGCCAGGTCGCACAGTTCGGCTGTGCAAGAACAGCGACCAAGATAAGCTACTTCGGGCCTGCCTTCCACAACATGATCATGACAACGATCAACGTGCTGGCAGAGAGGAAGACGAAGACTTCTTCGAAGGTGATGAAAATAGAGTATTTGCTCAGCGAATGACGAGGTGGTTTTATGAAGAGGTTTCTGCTTGCCTTTTCCGCGATCGGTGGCGCTCTCGCCACCATCGCAGAGCAGTATTTTGTTTTGATCATTCTGGTCGCCGTTGCGATCGTCTTTGATGTCATCAGCGGACTCATTAAAAGCTTCGCACTCGGGATTCCGATCAGCTCCGACAAAGGGACAAAAGGATTCTGGAAGAAGATGGCGCTTCTGTTTTCGATGGCTTTCGCCTTCTTCCTGGACGTGTCCCTTCCGTATGTGCTGCACGTTGTGAAGATAGAAGTCCCGGGGAGCCTTCTCTTCGGTTCGATCGTGGGCGTGTATATCATTCTTAACGAATCCATTTCGATTACAGAGAACATTTACCAAACAAACAAAAAGAGCCTTCCAAAGTGGTTAAAGAAACTGCTAACAGGCGCGAAGGATGAGATTGATAAAGGAGGTGAAAAAAATGAAAAATAACTTTCAGGCACTCCAGTACTCGAAGGCCCAGCTCGGCCGTCAGTACTGGTATTAGAGAACGGAACTTTTGGACAATTAGGATCTGAGAAGGTCCTGGATGAAAAGACAAAACAATATCCTAAGATGTACAAGAAATGGCCACGTGAATCCTTTGAACCTGGCTACGGCCAGAAGGTACACGACTGCATCGGTTTGGCTGTGAAAGGCTACATGATGAGTCCGGGGATCAATGAGCCGGCAATCTTTGACCCGAAGTACGACCTGTCAGCGGACCAGATGATGGACGCCTGCACGATCACCGGAGACATTGATTCTATACCGGACATCCCTGGCGTGCTTCTGTGGAAACCCGGACATATTGGAATCTATATGGGATATAAGTCCACCATCGAAGCCAAGGGGCACGCCTATGGTGTTGTTGTGACCAAGGACACCAAGTGGAAGAAGTGGGGACTCTGTCCTTGGTGGGAGTATATCTCCATCTCTTCCTGGACTGTGTCGTTGTATAAGCAGATATTGAACCGCGAGCCGGAGCCGGAAGGCATGGCCTACTGGATCCAGCAGCTCACCAGTCAGCAGCAGACCCCGACCCAAGTGATCCGCTTTTTCCTTTCTTCGCCGGAGCTTGTGGAGCGGGATCTGTCTGACGAAGATTTCGTCACGATCCTGTACAGGGTATTCTTTGACCGTGAGCCGGATGACGGCGGTCTTGACTACTGGACAAAACAGATCCGAGCCACATCCAGGGACGAGGTCGTGGACGGCTTCCTGTACTCCGCAGAGTGGAAGGACATGGAAGCATATCTCAAGTATATTATCTAGCTGTCCCATGTCTTCCCAGGGAGTTCCTCATCTCGCAAACCACATATATCCACTCCTTCATGGGACAGACTCCAAAATCGCCCTCACGCACTTCGGTGTGTGGGGGCTTTTTTATTTGGTGTCCCAATATTGGGACAGTGCTTGGTCAATATTTGGTCAATTTGGGTTTCATTTTTATGTTTTCGAGAAAAACACAAAGTGCGAAAAACCCCGAAAAATCGGGGTTTCGTATTTCACAAAAACGTACTGGGGCAAATTCGAACCCTGTCACCTCGACCATATTTATCAGGGGTTTCGGGGATTTTTGGTCAACTTTTGGTCAATTCCCCGATTCTTTTATGTGAATCAGAGAGATCCCGACACTGTCAGAAGTCTTTCGTCCTTCTCCATTAACAGCGTGCTTATACACTCCGTAGGTGTCCATTGACGCGGAATGGCCCACCCATTCCTTCAAGGATGCCTCTGGAAGCGTCTGCGCCATTAAACTGACGAATGTATGGCGCAAGGAATACGGGCTAGTATTTGACCCCATTTCGCGTGAAATTCGATACCATGAGTGGATGGTGTCGGTCTGCTTCGCGCACTGGCCTGCATGATTGCAGAAAATATAGTCAGAATTGAGTCTCCATGTTCTATCCTTCTGGTCTCTGAGAATATCCAATAGCACAGAATTGAGGTAGAAAGTGCGCTGTGCGTTCCTGTTTTTCCCTTCCGTCATTCTGCCCCTGTAATTCATCGACTGGCGGATCGTGACGCGGTCGCCCTCAATATCTGACCATCTGAGCGCGAGTCCTTCGCCTGGTCTTAGTCCGGTGCAAACGAGCCAACGCCAAAGATTTATATACCATTCATCCTCGAAACAGTTTAGCAACTGTTTAACCTGATCCGGCTGCAGGATCTCCTTGCCCTTCTTCGGTGCTGTCTTCGGTACCCTCAACTCTGACAGGGTCTCATTCATCAGTTCGTTCCGCTTGCAGAACCGCGCGAAATTGACAAGCACGGTGCGGATGTTCTGTAGTGTCTTCTTACTGAGTTCAGAGCCGTCCTTTTTCCTCGCCTTGAGTATCACGTCTTGAAAGTCCAGAAACCGCAGATCTGTTAGTTTTCTGTCGAATATCTCCTGAAAGTAGTTTTTCGCGATTGATTCCGAATTTAGAACGTGTTCAGGTGAAGTGAACGCGGACAGGTCTCTTATGTATCGCTCCCAAGCCACGGCAAAACTGACGTGTTCCGAGAACCGTTCGTCTCTTCGCGCCATCTCTTCGACTTCTTTCTTTCCTGCTCTGCCTGGTGTCTTTGATTGGTAACACCTTACCTCGCCATTCCGCCCGACCCTGAGCCGCCATCTTTTTCCGTCCCATTTTGCTGTTGCCATTGTTTCGCACTCCTTAATAAATCTGCATACTGTTTCAGTTTGTTCAAATCTTCGCCATCCAACCCTTCGATCAGATAGTCAACATCGTTCACGGTCTCGCGATAGTCTTTTGCTATCGGCTCACATAGCAGATCAGACGGAAGGAGTCCGAGCCGGTCAGCAATCGCGACGACTTTATCCATCGCCATGTTTACCTTTCCCGCTTCTATCTTCGAGATCATATCCTTGCCGGAGTAGCCAACATCCTCGGCAAGTTCGCCCTGGCTGAGTCCAAGGCTTTTCCTTTTTGCGCGGATCTTCGCGCCGATTTCCTTTAAGTCCATATAACACTCCTTTACACCAAAATAATAACACTTTGCGACATGACGTGCAACTCGTTAACATATTTGTAATAAAAAGTAGATTGACATTCGACTTCGTAATGGTATTATCAATATGAAGGTTGCATAAAATTCGACCTTTGGAAGGAGGTTTATTATGGATACATTCGCCGAAAGACTCGACTGGATTCTTAAAGAAAAGTGTATAGATCAGGCACAATTGTACCGTAAAATGGGGATGCCGCAGTCTACTTTTCTTTACAAGAAAAAGCACGGTCTTACTACATGGAACGTTGTCGAATTTCTGAAGCTGACATCATTGTTGTCTTTGACACCGGACGAGTTCGATTTTTTAACTGGCAAGGTTGCATGAGGTGCAACCGAAAGGAGTAACATCATGAGAAAATCTTCAAAATTACAGGCGATCCGCGAGCATTTCATCTGTCGCGCAGCCTTGGCGGACTATCTCGGGCGATCCGAGAACTATGTCAGCTTGAGATTGAGCGGTAAGAAGGAGTTCTCACCGGCGGAAAAGATCGCCATCAGCGTGGCAGTCGGGCAACCTTGGGAGGTGATCGAATGTTCGTAGGGCAACTTAAAGAGATCAATCAGACGCCTGGAGCGATCAAGATCACGATTCAGGGCGAGAAGCTGGACGGAAGGATGGACAGGACGGTCTATCTGCCGAAGTCACAGATTCAGATTAGGAGACGGAAGTCAGCCGATGGCGGATTCAATATCTACATTCCGGACTGGCTGATCACAAAGAACCGAATCAACTGGAACAGGATCCAGGAGATCGAACCTATTTCACCAAGGAGGAGTTAAAACATGGATAAAGCAATTCAAATCTTGACAGCCGGCATCCTGATCGGTACGACCATATGCCTGGTCTTGACTTACATGATCGCGCAGCACCTCATCAGGGAGACGATGAGACTGGAGAAAGAAGTGGACTGGCTCAAGCGCCAGCGGGAAGAGTCCGAACGGGTCAGAAAGGATCTGGAGCAGTCTGCTAAGAAGGCAGAAGAAGCAATCAAGCAGGCTTTCGAAGAGTGGAAGCGGAAGAAGTCCCTGACCGTGGTCGACAAGGACCGGCTAGACTTCCCAAACGGTGACTAATATGGAACAGATAAGCATCTGGGACATTCTCAACGCGAAACAAGAGAGCGACTTCCCATGTGATTCCTGTTTATACGACATCAAAGGCTGTTGTGACTACGATGAACCATTAGGCCGACATTGTGAGCTAGGAAGCGCGTATATCAAGCGCTATGAAATCGGAAAAGACGACAGACTCAACGACTGGGAAAAAGTTCAACGTGATAAGGCCGTGAGCGTGAGAGGTTTGTCTGTGACTCAATCAGAAGCTGATTCCTGGAAGGTTCCCGTGAATATAGACAGGGTTGAGGTTGGACAGTACGACGGCAATAAGGCCGAAATAGGACTCAGATGGTGCGTTTCTGGAGTAAATGACGAGTTTGAGATATGGGTCGCCATAATGTGGCGAAAAATCAAAGAAAAGGAGAATAAGTATGGCAAATTTACTTGAATGCCAGAAGTGTGGTCAGCTATGGCCTCGACTGATCAACTACGACGGACAAGATATCTGTTGTGAGTGCTTCTACGATAAGAAGCTGGAAGAGGCAAAAGACATTTTTAACGAAGAGTCATTTGACTGGTACGAAACAGACGATTAAGGAGGTAACACATGATTGAATTTACAGAAGGATTGGTCAATATGCCTGTCAAGGCTGTGATCTATGGCTCCGAGGGTATCGGTAAGAGTACGCTTGCCAGCAAAATGCCAGGAGCGGTTTTCCTCGACCTGGAGGGCGGGACTTCCCGCCTCAACGTCAGGCGAGTGAAGTGCGGGGATGACTTGCAGAGCATCCTGGACACGCTCAGCGAACTGATCAATAACAAAGACAAGTTCAAGGTCCAGACGATTGTGATTGATACAGCCGACGCGCTGGAACTCCTGATCACAAAAGAAGTGTGCAAGAAGTACGGAAAGGACGGCATTGAGTCCTTCGGGTACAGTAAAGGCTACACGTATGTAGCGGAAGATCTCAAGCGTGTCCTGGACAAACTGGACGCGGCGATCCTTGCGGGGATCAATGTCACGCTCTTGGCTCACGCGAAGATTACGAAATTTGAGCAACCTGATGAAATGGGAGCATACGACCGTTGGGAGCTGAAACTCTCCAAGCGTTCCGCTCCGCTCCTGAAAGAATGGGCGGACCTGCTCCTGTTCTGCAACTACAAGACGACCGTCATCACTTCCGGCGAGGGCATGGATAAGAAGAAGAAGGTCACAGGCGGGGAGCGGATCATGTACACGTCACACCATTCCTGTTGGGACGCAAAAAACAGATTCGACCTTCCTGCAGAGCTTCCGCTCAAGTTCGAATCGATCGCGAAGATCTACGAAGGAGAGAAGGCGTCTATTTCTTTTGGGATTGCGCCCGCGGCGGTAGCAGATCAGACGGAAGGCGGAGAGCTGCCCTTCGATCTCGAGCCGCCAAAGGACGCAGAAGAGAGTATGGAGCTTCAGGGCCTTCGCGCTCTGATGGCAAAGGACGGAATCACAGAGGAGCAGATCCTCAAGGCGTTCCGTGGTAAGTACTCCGGCATTGAGAATATTGAGCCGGATGTCATCCAGAAGAGACTTCTGGACAAGTGGAAAGATTTTAAGAAATTTGTTGGAGGAATGAAGTTATGAGTAGTTTAGCATGGGATGCATATATTGAGAACGAAAGCGAGTTTACAGTATTGCCGGCGGGAGAGTACGAGTTCACCGTCACGAAGTTCGAAAAGACATGGTACGACGGAAGCTCAAAGATTGAGCCGTGCAACTGTGCAGCTCTTGAGCTGACGATCAGCTCGCCGGGTGTCGGCAAGTCCGTCATGAAGGAACGCCTGTTCCTGGTCGACAAGGTAGAGTGGAAGCTCTGCGAGTTTTTCCGCTGCATTGGCCAGAAGGTTCACGGTCAGGGCGTGACCATGAACTGGAACACGGTCCTCGGATCTAAGGGTCGCGCGATGGTAGAGGTCAACACGTACAAAGGAAATGACGGAAACACTTACACCAACAACAGCGTGACCAGATATCTGGACCCAGAGGTCGAAATGGGAGGCGAAGAGGACGGAGCGTGGTGACAGATGGCTGTACTAGACTGGGATGCCTGGATCGGCCAGGAAGAACCACCGGAGGAAATGGCGGAGACTCTTCCGCCACTTCCGCCACCTGTTGACGACGAAGCTCAGCTCCGACAGCTCCAGAAGGATCTCGAGCTGGACAAGCAGATCGCAGAGGCCAAGAAGGACAGCAAGATCACTCTCCCGGACTTTCGCAGTGTGTACGACTATCCTGACGATATTCCACTCGAGCCGGAACTCATACAGGGCATTCTCCGGCGAGGCCATAAACTGATGATAACCGCGGCCAGTAAAGCAGGGAAGTCTTTTCTGATGATCGAGTTGGCTCTGTGTATCGCTTCCGGGAGCAAGTTTCTGGGACGGTTTCAATGCGCGAAGGCAAAAGTGCTTTATATCAATCTTGAGATAAGTGAATATTCATTCATGAAAAGAGTGCAGCAGGTCGCGGATCAGTACGGACTCAAGCCGGATGATTATGCTGAGAATTTAAAAATTCTTCACTTACGCGGCTCAGCCATACCGCTCAAAGCGATGAGCGGGGCATTGATCGCCAAGATGATAGAAGAGTATAAAGACACTCGTGAAGGCTTTTCTGCTGTCATATTTGACCCGATCTATAAGATCACAGCCGGAGAGGAAAACTCTGCCAAGGACGTGGGCGACTTTTGTAACCAGCTCGATAAGATCGCGAAACAGGTAAACTGTTCGCCGATCTATTCGCACCATCACAGCAAGGGCGACCAAGGCTTTAAGAAGGCTCAGGACCGAGGAAGCGGCTCCGGAGTGTTCGCCAGAGACGCGGATGCCCTGATCGACATGGTGGAACTGGAGATCAAGCAGGAGACACGCGAAGCGCTCCGAAATGACTTCTATGTGAAGTGCTGGACGGATAAGCTCGATGCGCTGGATCCTAATTGGCGGGACAATGTTTTTCCGACGTCCCAGGAGCAGGCCCTCGCGCTTGAAGACTATTACAAGACAGCAGGCGGTCGGACACCGTACCAGATGGGACGCGACAAGGACGCGATGCAATCCAGTTTCGAGTCGTTCATGGACCAGATGACACCGATGCGGGTCGAGTTCACTCTCAGAGAGTTCCGGACTCCGAAGCCGATCAACATCTTCTTCCTGCCTCCAATCCATATGCTGGACGAGAGAAACGTTCTGGCGATGGCTGACTATGAGTGCCACATCCAGGGAGTTAAGAAAGAGACTGCTGCGGAGAAAAGGAAGAACGAGCGTATCGCGTTCCGTGAGACGGTGGACACTTTCATCATGGACAAAGGTTTTGCGACTTACTCAGAGATCGAGGAAGCTCTGAATATGTCCAGAAACACAGTCAAGGAAAGACTGAAAGACTACTCTGACAGATATGTGGTTGAGACAGGCGGAGGTGCTCAGAAGACCGTCATAAAGTTCCTAGAATGACCCTGTCAATCTACCCTGTCAATCTGCCCTGTCAGCCTATTATATATAGATAGATTGATAGGGTATGAAATAGATAGATTGATAGAGTGTCAAAAATCACAATTTATTCTCGGGTAGTAACCCAATCAACGGCCTTTAAGCCGCCGTTGATTAGGTAAACTACCACTCGAAATAAAAAAAGCCTTACGGGGCAGATTGGAAAGGTGAAAAAATGAAAGACGATTATGATTTTATGTGCACGACAGAAGAAGAGATCAATCTTGCAGACAACGCACAAACTGATGGTGATAAAGAAAATGCACACCTTGGGTTTTTGGCTGCAATCGCAAAGGCACTCGTCGAGATCCGCGACGAGCTTCACGAGATGCAGAAGCCGAACCAGGAAGTCAAGGCGAAGCTCCTGAAGAAGATCAAGGAGGCACGATTGAACGATGAGACCGATCCGACGGCTGCGGTCCGGAGGATCATCGAGGAGGTGTTTGGAAATGGATGCGAATGATGTTATTGCTCGCCTGGAGCGAGACAAAGAAAACTGTACTTCCTTCGCGGAGATCAATAGGCTCGACTATATCATCGAGATGGTCGGCCGAGGGATGGACTATAACAGAAAGGTACACGAGACTTTTGTGATGACAAAACTGGCTGTCAAGCACAAGCTTGAAAAGGATGGGCTTATGACTCCGGAAATAGATAAAGCGATCAACGAGGTACACAGGCTATGAAAAAGATAGAGTTTTACATGTCACTTCCGCGAAACCCGAAAGGAACGGCCCAGCAGGTCCGGCACACACAGCATGGCCACTATATCCCGAAGCACCTGAAGGAGACTATGGAGATGTACATGGACGCACTCCGGCCGCACAGCACGGAACTCCTGACAGGGCCGTTGCAGTTGGTTATCAGTTTCGAATATGAAACGAAGGACAAAAAGAAGTTCGAGACCTGGAAGACATCAGTCCCGGACTGTGACAACATTGTGAAGCCGTTCATCGACTGCATGACCAGGACAGGCTTCTGGATGGATGACAGCCAAATCGTTTGGCTGTCGGTAAGGAAGAAATGGAGCTGCGCGCCCGGGATATGGGTAACAATTAAGGAGCTGACAGATGACTGAGGAGGTGTTATAGATGAGTAGCTACGAGATGGGAAAGGATGGAGTCCGCGACTGGATCCGCAGGAACGTGAAGAAAGGGGCGACGTGTTTGGACGTGGGCGCGTGTGATGGCAATTACTCGCGAATCCTGAGCGACTACCTTATCATGGACGCCATTGAAGTATATGAGCCAAACGTGGAGAGAAACCGACTTACGGAGAAGTACAGGAAGGTGTTCGTCGCTGACATCCGCGGGTTCAAGTATAAGAAGTACAAGGTGGTCGTGTTCGGTGACGTTATCGAACATATGAGCGTGGAAGAGGCTCAGGAGTGTTTGGAGTACGCAAAGAAGCACAGCGACATTATTATTGCAGCCGTACCGTTCAAGTATAAGCAGGGGCCTATTTATGGTAACCCTTACGAGAGACACGTGCAGGACGATCTGACCGACGAACTGTTTATGGACCGGTACCCTGGCTTTGAGCGGCTGTTCATCTATCCGCAGTACGGTTACTATCTTTGGAGGTGTTCCAATGACTGAATCAGAAGAAAGAGCCAAGGATTGGCTCAATAGAAATTTTTGGATGAGCTTTGAGATCGCCGCGATAAAGCGGCGGCTCGAGCGGATGGAGTCGAACATTGAGAAGGTTTGCAAGCCGATCCGACTGAAGGAAGTCCAGGAAGGTCATGGCGATGGGAACAGCCAGGAGAACCTCATGGCGGAGTATCTGGATCTGGCTGCGGAGATCGAGAGGCGCGAGCTGATTCTGGAACAGAGAGACAAGGAGACGGCTGCCGTCATTGACAAGGTGGAGAGTCCGATTCTGCGGACGATCCTGATCGAGCGATATATCAACCGTTTAATCTGGCGGGACATCTGCGAGGCGATCCATCTGGAGAAGAGCAGAATGCTGGAGCTGCACCTGCAGGCACTCTCTGCGGTGGTGCCATATATACCAGAGAGAATGTGACGAGAATGAAAGAAATAAAAGATGTAATTGATTGGGGTCAAGGTTACGATGATACGATTATCGAACTGCTGAAGGCTTTCAAGAAGTTTAGAGACGGGTACTATGAACTCATCAATTACGGAGACGATTGGTGGAAAGAATTCAATCAAGGTGTTTGCTTTGATGAGATTATGAAAGAACAATGGCGAAAAATCGATGCAAATGACTTTATGGACTGCATCGAGAAGATGGCAGTAGCAATCGCAGGGACGTATGTTAGATTCAATGAATTTGTAGACGGAGTGATAGAAGCGTACGATTCTGGGAAAGGCTTTAGGCACAAGAAAGAAGGTGATACGAATGAGTAGCAAGTTTTATATGGATAATGCGGCAGTAGGATTAAATGCAAGTCATAATTCATATGGCGATGTAGAACTAATCGGAAGAGTGAATCATGATGGTTATTATGTCGTATGGATTGTCAAATGTTGGGAGAAAGACGGTGAACTCAAATTAGTTTGCGAGGAAGATTTATTCGATTTTTATTATTGGGGGAGGTGAAGAAAATGAAAGTTCTTGAGCTGTTCGCTGGGACTCGTTCGATCGGTCGGGCTTTTGAAAGAAAAGGACATGAGGTCTTTTCCGTGGATTGGGATAAGTCATTCGAGGATATCGATTTGTATACCGATATTAGCAAACTCACTGCTTGCCAGATTCTTCGGTCTTTCGGTCAACCAGATGTGATCTGGGCATCTCCTGATTGTACATCTTACTCCGTGGCCGCAATTTCAAAACACAGGAGAGCTGATGCAGACGGAAATCTTTCTCCAGTTTCAGAATATGCGAAATTTTGCGATTCTTGCAATCAGCATGTTCTCGATTTGATTCGAACTCTGGCACCGAAATTCTTTTTCATCGAGAATCCTCGTGGTGGTCTCCGTAAGATGAATTTTATGAAAGGGATCCCGAGATATACGATCACATATTGCAGTATGGTGACAACCGGATGAAACCGACGGATATTTTCACAAATTATCCGTTCCCTGATTTTAAACCACCTTGTAAGAATGGAGATCCTTGCCATGTTGCGGCACCTAGAGGCTCTAGGACCGGCACGCAAGGGATAAAACTGACGAAAGACAGGTCCCGGATTCCAGATGAATTTTGTGATTATGTTGTTGAGATATGTGAAAGGAGAATCAACGATGAAATGTTTATCGATTAACCTGGTCATGGACCAGATTCCGAAAGGTACAGCTCAGATGAAAAGAGCCAATTTCCGAAATGGAACTTTCTTTGAGGGAAAGGATATTAAAGCAGCAAGACAGTTCTATTTGTCAGAGATAGGCCCAGAAGCTCCAGAAATGCCCTTTAAAGGACCGCTGAGTGTTTCTGTGGAATTCTACTATCCTGTTAAAGATAAGAGGAAGAAAGGCCAATTTAAGACGTCACGGCCTGATTGTGATAATCTGGTCAAACTCCTGCTCGATTGTATGACTCAGCTCAGATTCTGGAATGATGATGCACAGATTGCAATTTTGAAGATTGTGAAAAAATATTCTTTTACATATAATGCCGAGATTTTAATTCATGTTTATGAACTTTGCGAGTGAGGTGATGAGAAATGAGATTGATTGATGCGGATGCTTTTATCGAAGAGAATAAGGACGTCATTGACAATAACATTGACACGAACAGATACGAGGTCACGCTTCGAGAACTGATTGACGAAGCACCGACAGTAGAAGAAAGACCACACGGAGAATGGATTGATGAGCCTATATATAAGCAGACGATGGACGTGAAGACATGGGATGGTTACACATACTGTTCCGAATGTAAACAAATGCACGAGTATGGGTATAGATCGAATTTCTGCCCGAACTGCGGTGCGGATATGAGGAAAGAAGGTGACGCGGAATGAGAAAGTATTTCTGCGATCGATGCGATAACGAAATGAAAATACCATATATACGCTTATGGATAGGAATGCAGACAAACCAAGCACAAGAATTATGTGAACCTTGCGCTGATGCATTATATCGATTTATGGGGATAAACACGCCTGGTGGAGGATATGAAAAACTTGATAGCGAGGTTATGGAAGAAGGTGAAGCGAAATGATGGTACAAGATGGATTGAGGCACAAGGATAAAGACTTGGCAAAAATGAAAAAGCACATCATTGAACTGTTAGACCAAGCATGGACAAAAGGATATATCGCAGGCTGTAATGATGGTTATGCAACTGCAAGAGATGCTTTTAAGCCAAAGGGTGGTGAATCAGAAGGAAATATCTCGTTTACATGACTAGAGGAATGTTTCAGAATCAACAGATTATTATTGTTGAGTCTGACAATTTCAAGGTGAAAGATGATTATATCCTTTTCAAGAAAGGGTTCAGAACGGTTTCATTCTTTCATGCTGATTGTGTAGAAAAGATTTTGAAAGAGAGGGATGACTAATGAAAAAAACAGTTTATCTTTGTGATAAGACAACAGGTGCATGCCCATCTTGGTTGAAATTAGGATGGACGGAATGTAATTCCGAAGTGGGATGTAATCACACGACAAATCCTGAACACGCTTTGTGTAATGGATGTGATGATGTATTTAGTGAACCGTTCGCAATCAAGTGTTTCCGTTGTCCAGAGAGAAAGGAGAGCCAGGATGACCGAGAATGAAGAGAAAGCTGGTTGAAATTGTGGCAAAAAAGAAAAGAGCGGACTAAATCGGACACTCTTCCGTGTTAAAATAGTATCGTGAAGATTTAGAAAAAATCATGATGTTAAGACTCCTTCAACCGAAGACCGGCAAGCCATACGCCGGTCTTTTTATATTACGAGGTGACAATATGCCGAACGGAAACAGAGTAGCATTTGCAGAGTTCAATGGAAGGGACAAGACCGCCTACACGCTCCCGCTGTATCAGTGGGACTATGGTCAACTTTTGTCCTTTGTGTATGAGGATTTACCGACATACTTTGAAGTTCATTTCGCGAAGACCTTACACGGCAACGCGATCACGTCTGTATACTCTAATAATGCTTGTATTATTCCTGACGACCTTCTGAAGACGTCCGGCAATATCTACGCATGGGCATATCTCCATGACACGGAAACGGACGGTGAAACAGAATACACTGTTGTCATTCCTGTTAAGGAGCGGGCGAAGCCGACTAACACGGAGCCGACTCCTGCACAGCAGGACACTATTGAGCAGACACTCGCAGCACTCGAGTCCGCTGTTGACCTGTGCGAGTCTAACGTGGAACACTATCCGAAGATAGTAGACGGTTATTGGTATGTGTGGGACGCGGAACTCGTGATCTGGGTCAATACTCACGTGCCTGCTACTGGCGAACAGGGGCCAGTCGGACCACAAGGACCAAAGGGCGATACTGGACCGATGGGACCGATCGGACCAGATGGCGAACCTGGACCGCAAGGACCGAAGGGTGACAAGGGCGATAAAGGCGACACTGGAGCCAAGGGCGACACAGGCGCAACTGGACCACGCGGACCGCAAGGCGAACAGGGTGAGCAGGGTGAAGTCGGACCACAGGGACCTAAAGGAGACAAGGGCGACCCTGGTGATGTTTCGCTTGAACAGCTTTATGCAGTTTATCCAACAAAGACCGCAACAGGCCCGATAGCCACGTTCACGGACGGAGCGGACTCAATCCCAGTCAAGGACTTGGTTGCGCAGATCAATGCAGTCCAGTCAGGCACAGGCGACCCTTCGCCGTCGAATGTGCGCCCGATTAGCGGGTTTACTGGCTTGAATTTGACGAGGGCGGGTGCGAATATCTGGAACGAGGACTGGGAACAGGGAAGCATCGACAACAACGGCGCAGATGAATCATCAACCACGAGAATTAGAAGTAAGGGTTACATCTCAGTCAAGGGTAATACTTCGTATTTCTTCGCTTGGATTTCACCAGAAACCACGGCTTTCAGATTATATTACTATGATGCAAGCCAGACTTTTATTTCGTATCAGCAGATTGATATTACTACAACATATCCGAATGGTAGGTCATTTACCACTCCTGTAAACTGCGCTTATATTCGATTCAGAACCGCAGGAACAGGAAGCATTACGACATATTCGAACAACATTTCCATCAACTACCCTAGCACCGACACGACCTACCACGCCTATTCTGGCGCAGTCCTACCCATCACATGGCAGACGGAAGCGGGGACGGTCTACGGCGGTTCGCTCGATGTCACGAGCGGAGTGCTGACGGTGACGCATGCAAAGATAACATTAGACGGCACTCAAACAATTAGAACGACCAACTGGAATCCTAGAACGAACACGGTCGGCTGGCTCTATAGTTATTCAGTTACTAATAACTTACTGGGAACACCAAGAACAAGTGTGCCTGATATAAAATGCGATAGCCTGACGCCTACTATGTACAATTCACTTGCACAATCTGACATTGAAGGCGTCAGCTTATATGATACGAATTATTGCGGCTTGGTCGTTCGAATGGCTGACACGTCACTAAATACGGAAAGCGCAATCAATACATATCTTGCATCGAATCCGATTGACGTTGTTTACCCGCTCGCAACGCCGCAGACGTTCCAGTTGACGGCGCAGGAAATTAAATCTCTGCTTGGCGTGAACAACGTGTGGCATGATGCGAACGGGGATACCACAGTCAAGTATAGAGTCGGCCCTGACTTCTGGCTCGTATCATGAGAAGTATTGAGCGGAGCTTCTACAAGTCGAAAGCGTGGGAGAATACTCGAGCGCTGTATCTTCAGAAAGTCAATCATCTCTGCGAGCGGTGCCTCAAGGATGGGAGACTGAGACCAGCGCGAATAGTTCACCACAAGATATATCTGACTGAAGCAAACTACAAAGACCCGACGATCAGCCTGAGCTTCGAAAACCTTCAAGCGTTGTGTCAGGACTGCCATAATAAAACTCACTACGGCGAGAAGAAAGTCGAGCGGTGGAAGTTCGAGAATGGTGAACTGATGACGCGATAGCCCCCCTAGTTTCTAAGACGAAACGGTTAGCCATGAGGAACGGCGGTGAAGGGGATTAAGACTGATCAAGGTCGGGAAAGGGGGTGCATTACGTGAAAAGAAAGCAAATGAGTCGAAAGGAAGAAATACTCTCGACGATGAAAGAGATCTATGGCGAACTTTCGCCGGAGGAAAGG
>Ga0310690_10002486_pt1 | contig 29785 bp, 24 predicted proteins | sample AusTroGonzalo_MG_2_FD_207661 | JGI IMG/M metagenome (GOLD analysis project Ga0310690, IMG submission 207661) | Bovine rumen microbial communities from tropical cattle in Woodstock, Queensland, Australia - Gonzalo_04 (v2) (version 2) | ecosystem: Host-associated > Mammals > Digestive system >...
ATGCCTACAAGGTCATCGTTGCCATCTACGGTAGTGCATGGTTCTCCAATAATGCCAAAATAGCCGCGTGGTTCTCCCTCGGAAAGCCGCTGACCGATGCCGGCTTTGCCGTGGTCTGCATCAACCACCGCTCAAGCGGCGATGCCAAGTTCCCCGCCCAAATCCACGACGTGAAGGCCGCCTTGCGCTTCCTTCGTGCCCATGCCGCTGAGTACAAACTCGACACGTCGTTTGTCGGCATTACGGGATTCTCGTCGGGCGGCCATCTCTCCGCGTTAGCGGGCGTTACCAATGGCCTCAGCAAGCGCACCGTCGGGGGGACGACCCTTGACCTTGAAGGCAACGTAGGCGGCAACACCAATTATTCCAGTCGCGTTGATGCCGTTGTGGATTGGTTCGGCCCCGTGGATATGGCCCGCATGGAGAACTGCGAGACGGTGAAGGATGCCAACTCGCCCGAGGCGGCCCTCATCGGCGGTGCCCCAGCAGATAACTCCGACCTTGTCAGCCTCGTCAGCCCCATCACCTACGTCGACATGAACGCCGCGCAACTGCCCCGCTTCCTTATCTTCCATGGTGACAACGATAACGTTGTGCCTCATTGCCAAAGCGGCTACTTCGCCGAAGAGCTGGAGAAAGCCGGACGACTAGAGGATTTCATCAGCGTTCCCGGCGGCGGGCACGGCCCCGTCACCTTCAACGAAAAAACTTTCAAGCGGATGACTGAATTCTTCCTGAAGGAAGCTACTGCGGCAAAGTAACAGCGAAGTGGCGGGATTCGGGAATGTAGGTCATATCCTTGCAGTCGAAGTACGCACCTATTCGTCCGTTCTCGCTCAACTCCTGCGGCGTTCCTGTCGTAAGGCCCTTTTCGCGGTCCAAGAGCCAAATCTCATCGGCTATCCACAGCGCATGCTCCATGTCGTGCGTGGAGAGGAATACCGTCTTGCCCAGTGCACGCGTCAGCTGATGGAGCAGTAGCATGGTCTTCACCTTGCTGGGATAGTCTAGAAAGGCCGTAGGCTCATCAAGGAAGATGATGGGCGTTTCCTGCGTGATGGACTTGGCAATCATCACCTTCTGACGTTCGCCATCGGAGAGGGATGCTATTTTCCGGTGCTTGAAGTCTTCAATGCCTATCAGCCTCAGGCTTTCGTCAATAGCTTTCCTGTCTGCTTCGTGCAGCTTCCCCCAGAAACCCGTATACGGGCTTCGTCCAAGAGCGACTACTTCGTCAACCGTCATATTCATGTTCTTAGGATTCTCAGTCAGCACGATGCTGATTTGTCGCGCCAGTTCCGGCATGGTATAGGTCGACAACTCCCGACCATGCAACATTATCCGACCGCCCAGGGCAGGCTGGAATGCAATCATCGTACGGAGCAGCGTTGATTTACCCGCACCATTAGGGCCCAGCATACACGTCAGTCTGCCCTGTCGCAGCTGAGCATTCAACTGGGAGGATATGACTTTCCTGCCATGACGGTCGGCATAGCCTGTAGTAAGGTCGTTCAGTTCAAAAAAGGACATGGGGTTTCTAATGGAAGATGAAAAAAGGGGAATGAAAACAAAAAACAACTATCAGAGCAAGGCCGACAGCCAAAACCTCAGCAGCGAGGCAAATACAGATGCTGATACGCATGTCGCGTGTCGTCAAGGAACGAGGATTCGTGCCGATATAGGGCTTATAGACTTCTTCACCGAAATAGTCATGTGTACCGCCAAAACGACAGTCGAGCAACGCAGCAAGAGCCGCTTCCGGCCAACCGCTATTGGGCGAGGCATGTTGCGGACCAAAGCGGAAAAGGAAGCGAAAGGAGCGGGCAAGTCGCTTTTTGAAGTCAACGAGTCCACAAGTCAACGAGTCAACAAGCCGCTTTGCAGACCGCATCCAACGTGTGGACCCGTTGACCTGTTGACCTTCCATAAAAGCTCCCACTATCAGCATCAAGAAGGCCGTGAGCCGAGCGGGAATGAAGTTGGCCACATCGTCGATACGGGCAGCCCAGCAGCCGAAGTCCTTGTAGCGCGGGGTGCGGTAGCCAATCATTGAGTCGAAAGTATTGACGAGCTTGTACGTCACCATACCAGGAACGCCCAACAGGCAAAGCCAGAACAACGGAGCGATAACGCCATCGGAAAGGTTTTCTGCAAGCGTTTCAAGAGCAGCCGTCCGCACCTCCTGTTCCGAAAGCGACTGGGTGTCGCGTCCCACGATGCGAGCCACTTGTCGGCGTCCCGCGTCCAAGCTTCGGTCGAGAGCCTCAAACACCTTACGAACTTCCCGTCGCAGCGTGTGTCCGGCAAGGCAAAAGAAGATGAGCAAAGCCTCGCCCCAACTCCCCATAATGGAAGAAGAGAGTTTATGAGAAAAGTGAAGAAACATCACTATGAATCCATAGCAAAGCAGTAAGCTAAAGACTGTTAGCAAAGCGCCTTTGGCTTTACGATGACTGCCCTTGTTCAGGCGTTTCTCCCAAAAAGCAATCCAGCGTCCCATGCCCACGACGGGATGCGGAAGGCGTTCCGGGTCACCAAGCAGGAGATCCAACAACCACCCAACGGCTAGAGCTATCGCTAGTTCATAGTTCATAATTCATAGTTCATCTTCCATCTTCAATCTTCCATTGTGCGCAGCACGAAATCAGTTCGTCATTCTCAGAAGAGGACTGCACAGCGATGCGGAAGAAACGACTGTCAAGCCCCTCAAAGTTGGAGGCATCGCGAATGAGAATGCCATGCTGACGGGCAAGATAGTCTTTTAGCTCGGCTGCGGTGCCTTGCCGCAGGCGGCAAAGGAGGATGTGGGTGTCCGATGGCAGGGTGTCACAAATGCCCATTGCCTCCAGCGCATGGCTTACACGCAAACGTTCTTGTATCAATTCCTTTAACGGAAGTCTATAGAGATCGCGATGGGCTGTCAACCAAAGTCCGGCCTCCTGTGCCAGGCTATTCACAGACCAAGGCATCCGCCCCTGTTCTATCCACCTTATCAACTTACTGCAGGCTGTCAGATAGCCTAACCGCAACCCGGGGATGGCATATTCCTTCGTCATCGAATGGAGCATCACCACGTTGGGCAACCTGCACGCTTCAGCAGGAGTGAGAAGTGGCTGGAGCGTAAATAGAGCATAGCTGGCATCTATCACAAACACCGTGTCGCTGTGCCCGACGATGCACTTCAACATCTTCTCACGGGAGACAACTGTGCCCGTAGGGTTGTTAGGATTACAAAGCCACACCCCTTCCGTCCCCTCGGGAATATCATCCAGACTACGGATAAAGGAAACGCTATGTTCATGTAGTCGGCAGGCATCAGCATATTCTGTAAACGTGGGCACAACGATTGCCGTCCGCCAGCGCCGCATCGCCCATGCCGTCAGATAGATAGCTTCCGTAGCACCATTTGTCACCCTTACCTCGTCCGTCCCGATACCCATTTGAGCCGCCAATGCCGTTTCCAGCGAACGAGGCACGGGCTCCGGATAGTGCTGAACAATGCTCAGCCGCTCTTTCAAATAGGCAAACAACCTCTCATGAGAGAAGTGGTTATAGACATTTGAACTGAAGTTCAGCCGTATGTCCGCATAGCTATAGGTATCGTCACCGTGTCCGTCAATCATGGCTCATCATCTCATAGAGTTTCGGAATATCCACATGGCGCCGCACATGCTCGGCAAGACGATTGTATTGCTCCTCCTTGAAAGAAGCTAATGACTCAGCCATGGGTTGTGAGGGGTTCGTGTTGTGAAGCAGATAATCGATTACCGCGCGGTTATCAAGAAAACCGTGGACATAGGTGCCGATGACACCCTCTTGCTCCACCACCATGGCATCTGAATCGCTCACTCCCTGATGGATTTCATACCCCTGACAGGTTGTGCCGTTCCATTCAAACGACACTTGACGGGTGGTCTTCTCGGGCGTCAACGTGGTGTGGATGTCCAAAAGCCCCAGTCCAGGCAAGGAATGAATATCTCCTTCTATACCTTCGGGGTCTTCCACCGTCTGCCCCAGCATCTGGAAACCACCGCAAATACCGACAATTGTTTTCCCCGCTTTGTGTGCACGGATGACAGCCCCGGCCAATCCGCTACGCCGCAGATGATAAAGGTCGTCCAACGTGCTCTTTGTACCTGGAAGGATGATGACATCAGCCTGCCCCACATCATCGACATTAGAGGTGTAAAAAAGATTTACCCGTTCGTCACGCTCCAGCACATCAAAGTCGGTGAAGTTGCTTATATGCCGCAGCAGCACTACCGCTACGTTGATTTTTCCTGCCCGCAAAGAACGTCGCTTTTGTTCCAAGCTGACGCTATCCTCCTCGTCAATGGCAAGGTCGCTCAGCATGGGTACCACACCCAATACAGGCACGCCGCAAGTCTCCTCCAGCAAACGCCGTCCCTCTTCGAAGAGACGCAGGTCGCCACGGAACTTATTGACAATAATGCCCTTTATACGCCGTCTGTCATCAGGCTCCTGAAGCATCACACTACCGTAGCATGAAGCAAAAACGCCTCCCCGATCGATATCTGCCACCAACACCACATCGGCATCGGCATAGCGAGCCATAGGCATGTTCACAAGGTCTGAATCACGGAGGTTAATTTCCGACACGCTTCCAGCCCCCTCCATGACGATGGGATTGTACTGTGACCGCAGTCTGTCAAACGCAGCATGAACGGCCTCGCGCAACTCACCCCGTCCCTCCTTACGAAAATAGTCATAGGCAGAGCGGTTGCCAACGGGACGGCCATTGAGCACGACTTGGGTGGTATGCTCAGAGTTAGGCTTCAACAGAAGCGGATTCATATCGGTGTGAGGCGGCAGACCGCACGCCTCAGCCTGCACCGCCTGTGCACGGCCAATCTCCCGGCCATCGGGTGTAGCAAAAGAGTTGAGCGCCATATTCTGTGCCTTAAAGGGTGCAGGATGATAGCCGTCTTGCAAAAAGATACGGCAAAGAGCCGTACATAGTACACTCTTACCTACGTCGCTGCCCGTACCAACCAACATCAGAGGATGAAACATGTTTAGTTAAGAGTTAAGAGTTAAGAATTAAGAGTTAATAAAACTATGCCATAAGGAACTCAACGCACTTGCATCTTTTTCCGCCCAATACCAATGGGTATAGCCGGCAAGGACATTTTTGTAGCGGTAAACCGGTGTATCAACGGGTTTCCCCAAGGCTGAACATTGCCCTGCCATCGCCTTCACATGGTTGGGCAAGGCACCTTCATGCACCGTTGAATAATGGAATTCATGCCCTCGGAGGGATACGCCATCCACCATTATCTGCCGATAACCTAGATGCAACTTGGCCCCTTCCATAGTAGCCTTGAAGGGGAGAACATCACACATCTGGGCTCCGTCGATGGCTGAACATAGGTACATGAAACCGCCACACTCCGCTATCACTTGCCCTCCCTGCTCGGCATACGCCTTGACACTATGGCGCATACCACTATTCGCCGACAATTCCGAGGCGTAGAGCTCGGGATAGCCTCCTGGAAGATAGAGTAAGTCGCAGGGAGGTAACGAACCATCATGAAGCGGCGAGAAGAAAACGATTGTCCCCATCTCCCCCAAGGTATCTATGTTGGCACGATAGGTGAAGTTGAAAGCCTCATCACGGGCAATGGCAATGGTTTTAGACTGCAGACTAACAGGCTGCAGCCTGGCAGATAATTCCTTCGCCCTCGAATCTTTCCTTGCATCGGAGTCCGGTGCCTTCCCTATCCCAAGGAGTCCCTCCAGATCCACATGTTCCTCTACTTCTTTTGCAGCAAGGGCGATAAAGCGATTGCACGTTTCGCGTCCCGATAGGCTCAACCCCAAATGACGCGAAGGCATCTGCAACAAAGGATTGTTAGACAAATAGCCGAAGCTGTGCACCCCCACTTCTTCACAAGCACCAAGAAGATGGCGATAGTGACTCTCTGAGCCCACCCGGTTGAACACCACCCCTGCAAGGTTAATGGGTTTGAATGTCTTGATGCCATGCAGCAGGGCAGCCACGCTATAAGCCATAGACTTGGCATCAACAACCAGCACAATGGGCACACCCAGCAAGCCAGCTATCTCAGCTGCGCTTCCGCGACTTTTGTTGTATCCGTCGTATAGCCCCATCGCCCCTTCCACCACACAAACGTCTGCATCGGCTGAATAGTGCTGGAACAAGTACTTCACATGCTCCGACGAAGCCATAAACGTATCCAAATTGACGCTTTCCCTGCCCGATGCCATTTGATGGAAGAGCGTGTCGATATAGTCAGGGCCACATTTGTAAGGTTGCACGCGCAAGCCACGATTTGTCAAGGCACGCAGCAGCCCCATGGTGAAGGTAGTCTTCCCACATCCCGACGACGGCGCAGCTATCACAAATCCCGGATTCATAGTAGGCAATTCAGCATAAAGTAGAACGTTAGCTCTGCAAGAAGGAATGTGGCTCCGCAACAATCACCCGTATATCCACCCAACCGGCGATGCATGAGGGCAAACAATCCCGCACAGCACAGTGCAGAGGCGCAAAATGCCAGGCATAATGAAAAAGGAGGAATGAGAAGGGAGAGACGGGGAAGTAGAAATAAGACAGCGATGGGGAGAAAACCGAGGAGAAGACTGAGAAGTTTTTCGCCCAAAGACGTCCGAGCATAGACCAGCCCATTCTTCGCCTCCTCTTCACGCCGCACATAGGGCAAGAACCAAATAATGGTAGAGCTAAGAAACTTGCAGACTGCATCAGCCGCTAAGAGCATCAGTGGCGACATCCCCTGACTTAGCAACCGGGTGAACAGATGGAACAGCAGCAAATAGTAGAATATCAATCCCAGCACGCCGTACGTGCCGATGTGCGAATCCTTCATGATTTCCAATGTCCGCTGTCGTGTACGCCCTCCACCCAAGCCGTCGCAGAAATCTGCCAGTCCATCTTCATGAAGAGCTCCCGTCAGCAACACCCTGCCGAGTAGCGCCAGCACGACACATACTTCCACGCCCAACCCGACATGGTGCGCCAGCGCATATATTCCAGCCATGACGCCACCCGTAAGCCATCCTGCCAACGGCCAAAGGGGAACAACATGTTCAAAATAGCGTCCCTCCACCACAGCCCAACGTCCCAACGGCAAGCGAGTGAAGAAGATAAGGGCAGCCAACACGCGCTTAAAAATACTTCGTAATATGTGCATCGTCGAAACTATCCATATCGTTCAACATATTGACGGCACTCTGCACAATGGGCCATGCACAAAGTGCTCCCGTACCTTCGCCCAGCCTCATGCCCAGATGAAGCAAGGGCTTGGCTCCCATAGCGTCCAGCATGATCCGATGTCCTCCCTCGTCGCCACAATGGCCAAACACCGCATAATCCAACACGGCACTATCCATGCGGGAAGCCATCAGCATACAGGCCGTCATGATGAAGCCATCTACCAGCACCACCATGCATCGCTCGGCAGCACGCAGCATGGCACCTACTGCTGCAGCCATTTCATAACCTGCAAAATAGGCAAATGTTCCACTATCAATGGAAGAACATCCTTCAGTCTGCAAAACACGTTTTGCCTTGTAGTTTCTGAGGGCATCGCCTAGCACCTCCAATTTACGACGGACGCCAGGGGCATCCAATCCGCTACCGGCTCCCACACATTGTTCCAGCGGAATATCCAAAAGCAAATGCATCAGAATGCTCGAGGGGGAGGTATTGCCTGCTCCCATTTCACCCAAGCACACCACGTTCGCCCCTTCGTCGGCACAGGCATCGACTTGCTCAGCTCCCACATGAAGCGCAAGTTCCCATTCATCGGCACTCATTGCCGCCTCATAGAGGAAATCCCGTGTGCCATGGGCTATCTTGCGGTCGATGATTCGCGGATAGCGGTTGAGGTCGAAATCATAGTCAACCCCTACGTCAACCACCCGCAAGGCAAAACCATGCTGGCGGCAAAACATGCCTACCGCTCCACCCCCCTGGGCATAGTTCATCATTTGTTGTGCCGTCACCTCACGAGGCGTACACGTCACTCCTTCGCGCTCTATGCCATGATCTCCTCCAAAAAGTATGTGGCAAGGATGCAGCAACTGGGGATGGGGTGTCTGCTGAATCAAAGCCATCTGTACCGCCAACGACTCTAATCGCCCCAGCGAGCCCTTTGGCTTACTCAGGTTGTCAATCTTCTCCTGAATGACAGGAATCATCCGCTTATCTGTAGGAACTATCATAAAACGACTATCATCCTTTGATTTGAATTGAAATGCCCGAGACGAGCAGATAAACCTCGTCGGCCCTGTTTGCCACATACTGGTTGAAGGCACCCAGCATATCGGTGAACCGACGTTGTACCTCATTGGCACTCGTGCCGCCCATCCCTATCTCGTTTGTCACGAAGATGAAGGTGGCATCCTGTGCCGTCAGACGGTCAAACTCAGCCTCTATCTGGGATAAAGGTGAGGCATCTGAAAAGAAATTCGTCAGCCACAGCGTGCAGCAGTCCACCAACACCACACGTCCCTCCACCGTATGACGGCTGAGGTGTTTCTCCTCCTCAATCGTCGTCCACTCAGGGCCACGGCGCGACTGATGGATACGCACACGCTCACGGAACTCCTCATCTTCAACATGGGCTGTTGCCATATAGACAGGACTATCCGAGAGCTGCTTGACCATTCGCTCAGCAAAGGCGCTCTTACCCGAACGCTGCCCACCTGTCACTAAAATAATCTTTTTCATTCTTCACACATATAACTACGTCAACTTCGCTTCTTCAACAACACCCACAGCGCCACAGGAGCACCAATAAGTGCCGTCACCGAGTTGATGGGCAGAGCTCCCTCCATACCTGGCAAACGGCTGATGAGATTGCACACCAACGCCAACGACGCCCCTGCCAACAACGTTGCCGGCAGCAACACCCGATGATTCTCGGTACCCATCAGCCCGCGACATATATGCGGGACAGCCAGCCCTAGGAACATGATAGGTCCGCAATAGGCCGTCACGACGGCTGTCAACGTTCCAGCACTACAGATAATCAGCGTACGCGCCCGACGGATATTCAGTCCCAGATTGGTGGCATACTGCTCACCCAGCAACAATATGTTCAATGGCTTGGCCAACAGCATCGATAGCGGCAACAGTACAGCCATCAGCCCCACGAACACCTCCACCTGACCACCTGTAACTCGGGCAAAAGAGCCCAGTCCCCAGATGACATAGGCACGGATATCCTCCTCGCTGGAGAAATACTTCATCACTCCGATGATAGCCGTGGCGATATAGCCGATGAGCACACCCACAATGAGCAATGTGGCACCCCCTTCGACACGCTTTGACAGCCACAAGATGAGCATCATGACGGCCAATGCCCCACCGATGGCAGCAACTGTCAGCGCCGCGTTGCCCACCAGTCCAAAGCGTGTAAGCACTCCCCCGCCTATCCAGCCATTCAACAGCACCACCATAGCGACGCCCAGACTGGCCGCACTACTGATACCCAACACCGAGGGGCCTGCCAACGGATTGTGGAACACCGTCTGCATCTCCAGTCCCGCTACAGCCAGTCCCGCCCCGCAGGCAATAGCCGTCAGCGTCTGCGGCAGACGAGTGCCCAGCACAATGTTCTGCCAGACCTCAGACTCCGAGCCACGTCCCAACAGGATGTCCAGCACCTCGCTCAGCGGAATGGCCACCGACCCTACCGTCAAGTTCAGCAACGCCAACAGCGGTATGCTGACCAAAAGCAATATCATCGTTGTCCTCTTCATCAACTATATTTTTTAATTCCTAATTTTCTATTTTACTTGACCCATATCATCTCCAACTCTCCCGTAGGGAACACCGTCCGACAATGTGCAAGACATAGCTGTCGTATCCGTTCAAAGAACGCCTCAGGCATCACGTCCCACAGCTCACGCGCCAACGTAATGTGTTCACATGCCTCAGCCGCTTTCTCGCCCACCGTCTCACGGGCAATCTTTCTCACAAATTCCTTATTCATCACCACCTTGTGCGAGTGAGTATCCAGATGGCCTTCAGCGAGTTTCACTGCCTTGCCGATACCGATGGCAAGCACCACTTGCTGAAAACCCAGCGAATGGGCACGAGCCAGCGCCTCGCCAATGAGATTGCCACAGAGCACCACACGCAAATCGTCACAATAATCTTGAAGCGCCGTCTCACCCGCTTTTCCGTTAGCCAGTCCGACGGATGTTTGTCCCATGGCCAACGCTACTTCCAGTTCGCGCCCTAGGCTCTCCACAAATGCCTCGTGGCTGAGCGGATGGACAATCCCTGATGTGCCGATGATGCTGATGCCATCCACCACCCCCACACGGGAATTGAAGGTATGAAGGGCAAGCTCCTCGCCCCCCTCCACACTAAGGGTGATATCGACATCGTCGGCAGTAAGTGCCCGCACCTCGTATTCCATCATGCGGCGCGGCGTAGCGTTGATAGCCGGTTCACCAACGGGAATACCCAATCCGGGCAATGTCACACGACCTACGCCTGTTCCCTGCAGGAAACGGACGACGCCCTGCTCTCCTTCCATCGTTTTCCGTGTCGCCACCTGTGCCACAATGGTGCATCCACGGGTGACATCAGGGTCATCGCTCTCGTCCTTGACTACCGCTGCCACACCAGGAGCACGTACGGTAACAGGTACCGTCACCTCCTCTCCGTCAGGCAACTCCACAGAAACCGACGCGATGTCAATTCCTAATGCCTCATTCCTCATTCCTAATTCCTCGGTAGCACCCAACAGCGAAAGCATAGCAGCTTTCACCGCTGCCGTTGCGCACGTTCCTGTGGTAAGCCCTGTGGCAAGAGGAAAAAAGCCTGGAACAAGTCGCTCTATTGCACGGCGGAGCGTATGACGCCCCGTCACATACGTCCACGCGGGGGGTAAGGCAGGAGGCTTTACCACATATATCCTCAGTCCTAATGCCTGTGCTGCTTCCACCTTGGCTGGAAAGCCTCCCTCTTCGCCACTCTGTTTGGTGATGATGGCATCGCATCCCACTTGCTCCATCAGCGCACGTTCTTCTTCGGCTGTGGGCAAGGTGTGCTCCGGCTCATAATAAACCAGTTTCTCCTCGGGGAACCCTTCGGCCAAGGCCTTCTGCAAGCTCTCCTGCCGACGAAGAATACGCGCCACCATGTCGCCACCTCCACGCCAATACTCGGCCAAACGCGATAGGCTGTTCACCCCCGTCAAGGCAAGCAGACGCTTCGGACGGTCGTGGCATAGTCGGCGCACAGCATCGTCAAAGTCGCTACATTCAATAAGACCAGCCGGGAGGGGAGTGCGTTGGCGTGTTTCTATCCGGACAACAGGCAGGCCCACGTCGGCCACAGCCCGGTGGAGGCCTTCGGCAAACGGGTGAGCTGCATCCACAATCAAACGGATGTCGTGCTGCTGACAGAATTGCCTCATATCGTCCGTCGTCATGGCCCCAGTTATCCTCACGCCATGATGCAACGTCACCTGCTGAAGTTCGCCTTTCGTGGAGTAATAGAAGGGCGCCGTCCCCTGTTCGCAGACGTCCACAGCCAAACGGCCCTCCGTTGTTCCACCGAATATCAGCACCATCGTTATTCCTTCGGTTTTTTTCCTTCGCGGAAGAGGTGTGTGAATGTGGGGTCGTAGAGAAGGCTCTGCCCCTCGCGATTGCCAATGGCTTCGCCCACCACGATCATCGTTGTCAAGGTCAAGTCATTTTCACGCACAAGCCGAGCCAAGTCCTTCAACTCTCCACGCACGATTTTCTCGTCGGGCCATGTCAGCCGATAGCAGGCAGCCACAGGCGTATTGTCGGGATAGCCTCCTGCGAGCAGTTCGTCTTGCACTTGCTGCGCCAAGGTGGCAGAGAGGAAAATGCAAAGCGTAGCTCCATGACGCGCCAATGTCTGCAACCGTTCCCGTTCGGGCACAGGTGTCCGTCCCTCTCCGCGCGTCAGTATGATAGTCTGCGTCCGTCCAGGCATCGTCAGCTGACTACGCAACGCCGCTGCCGCAGCCAGAAAGCTGCTGATACCGGGGGTAATGCCATAGTCCATTCCATGCTGGTCGAACAGCGCCATTTGCTCATCGATGGCCCCATAGATGCAGGGGTCACCCGTGTGGAGGCGCACCACCTGACACCCTTTGTCGTAAAACTCCTTCATCAACTCAAACTGCTCCTTCAGCGCCATGCCCGCACTACTCCTCACCGTAGCTCCCGGCTTCGCGCAGGCCGTGAGCGCACGGGGCACCAGGCTGCCTGCATAGAGGATCAGGTCGGCCTCCTGAAGAAGTCGCCTTCCGCGCACGCTCACCAGCTCAGGGTCGCCCGGACCGGCTCCGACAATCTCTATATGACCATGCTTGGGTGTCTCTTTCGCTGCTACAGCAAACGTATAATGGCTTCCGTCGAGGCTTCCCTTCTGTTTCTCTACAACCAGCGTCCCCTGTACCGCTGCCGCAGCCTCGGCCACGCTGGCGCAACCCACCTCGGCCAGCACACGCTCGCTGGGATGAGGGACAGCTACGTGAGCCAGCTCTTCCGCTGTATAAATGGACAATGAGGCCCAAGGCAGCTTTTGGCAAAGCTCATGAACAAGCGGTTCGTCCTGCTTCAGCACTATCGTGGCTACCACCCCGATAGCCTCCGGCGCGTAGCCATGGCTGCGAACCTCGTCCAACAGCTTCTCTGCCGCTTCAGCCGATGTGCCGCGCTGGCACCCCACGCCCAACCGAAGCACGCGGGGGTAGTAGTGTATGACTTTTTGGTCTGGCTCAATATCGTAATGACAGGGCGAAACCAACAACAACAGAGCAAACGATTCACCTGCTGCCACAGCAGCCTGATAGTCGGCATAGCTTGTGAACCGATGAACATGCGGGGGGCAACTGTTTGCCAAATGACGCGTGCCTGCATCGTCCCATTCCACGACTAACGCCGTTGGCTGCCCATCGACAAACGTGGCAATGGCGCGATTCATTTCCGTTCGCGAGAGCTTCATTACGCCCCAGCCGAAGTCACGAGCCAGCGTGTCGAGCGCCCACCACCCCTTCAGGTCGCTCTGCGTGGTGATGACCGCCTCGCCGCCCGTCACCCGTGCTATCTGTCGTGCCAACTCATTTGCGCCCCCGATATGTCCGCTCAGCACGGGGATGACATAGCGCCCCGTCACATCCACGCACACCACCGCAGGATCGGTAGCCTTGTCATTGATGAGGGTTTGAATGCGGCGCACACAGATGCCCAGCGCCCCAATGAAGACGATGGCCTCCCCCTCAAAAGGGATGTCCTCGCGTTGCAACACATCGGCCAGCCGACGCCCCGCCTCGTTCATAGTCTCAAAACGTATCATACCACAATCTTTAAATCCACAATAACGTGCTACAAAGATAGGGTGAACCGAGCGAAAAAGCAAATTTTGGAGCAGCGAAAACCAAAAAATGCTTGTATTTTCTTTGTTGAGTCGCGACAAAATTAGACGATAGTCAAATTTATTTGAGCTTTTCCGAGGTGAGCCCACAATTATCCATTACCAATTGTCAATTATCAATTATACTATACTTCTATTCTGTCAGAAGGCCCTTCTGTTTTTATAGAATCAGCTTCTATTTCCGCAGAAGCTTTATCTGCGTCGCCAGATGCTTGGGCTACGCTCGTAGCGTTAAGGGCTATGGAGGGGCCTCAGGGCTCATTCCCTTGCGTTTTTTTCACGAAACACCCCCAACACCTACCTTTTCACTTGTAAGGCGTTGACAATAAAGAGGTAAACATAGGTAGGTGTTTGCAAAACACCTACCTAACACCTACCTGTCTCTTACCAGTTTGTAAAAGCTCATAGTTTTGCTGCGCCAGCCATTCATGGAAAAATCTTGGTAATTCGTGTTTACTTTATTTATAATTCTCTGATTTCCATCCCTTCTGACCTTCAAGTGAGAAGATAGGTAGGTGTCTGGTAGGTGTTAGGTAGGTGTTTTGCAAACACCTACCTGTCCTAACAGACTGTATAATAATCAGTTTTGGCGAAAAAGGTAGGTGTTGGCTTTTTTTCGTAAAAAATCTTCCCAAAATTGCCCTTGGAAAAAGAATCGCCGTTTTTCCACAAGCCTTGCGGAAAAAGATTTTTGTCATTATGTGGTGTTTTTCAAGAAAAAGCGCTATATTTGCAAGCAGAATAATAAATAAGGTATCATGCCAATGTAATCGTTATGACAGAACAAGCCCCCAACATTATTATTTACAACACCAATGATGGTAAGGCATCCGTGGCGTTGTATGCCAAGGACGGAAAGATTTGGCTGAACCAACAACAGATGGCCGAACTTTTTGCCACCTCAAAACCGAACATCAGTATGCATATATCTAACATACTGAAAGAGAAAGAGCTGTCTCGCGAGTCAGTTGTTAAGGATTACTTAACTACTGCCGCCGATGGCAAAAACTACAATGTAGTATTCTATTCCCTAGAGATGATTCTTGCTGTGGGCTATCGAGTGCGTGGCGTTCGTGGCACCCAGTTCCGTCAATGGGCCACCCGTCATTTATCGGAGTATCTGGTGAAAGGATTTACCATGGATGACGAACGTCTGAAGAATCCAGATGGACGACCAGATTACTTTGACGAGTTGCTGGAACGCATCCGCGACATCAGGGCTTCCGAGAAAAGGTTCTATCAGAAACTGCGCGACCTCTTCAAATTGAGTAGCGATTATGAGGCTCGTGAGAAAGCCACACAGATGTTCTATGCCGAAACACAAAACAAGTTGCTTTTCGCCGTTACCCACAACACGGCAGCTGAGATTATCGTAACAAGAGCCAACGCCGATCTGCCGAATATGGGACTTACTACTTGGAAGGGTAGTGTTGTGCGTAAAGGTGACATCGTGATAGCCAAGAACTACCTGCAAGCAGAGGAAATTGACCTGTTGAACCGCTTGGTGAACCTTTTCCTCGAATCTGCAGAAATAAGAGTGAAGAGCCGGCAAGACCTGACGCTGGGTTTCTGGCGAGAAAATGTGAAATCCTTGCTGACATACCAAGGTATGGATATCTTAGAGGGGAATGGCCGTGTGACAAATCAGGAAATGGAAGACCATGTTCGCGCTATCTATGCAGACTTCGATTCTCGTCGCAAATCATACGAAGCGATGTTGGCCGATGAAGAAGACATGAAGCTGCTGGAAAACCTGGAAAGCACAATCAAAGAAAGTGTTAAACGAAATTAACACGCCTTGATAGACAAGAATCAAAGAGAGCCACAGGAACTGGACAAATGATACGCCGAATCAAAGAGCCGGTCCCTGATAAATATCCACAAATAGGAGAGAAGTTTGTAAATCAAAAAAAGTCCGACGGCATCGGACCAATTGATTGATAAAAATCATCTGACAGCATCGGATGGATTGACAACTCCACCATAATTTTAGATACTTCATCAAAAAAAGTTCCTTTTCGTTTGGGACTTTACTTTATTACTACTATTTTTGCATCGTGTTCTTCGGAACGCAGACATTTGGTTGCTCAATTTCTCTGCCGAACTGCTACCTCGTAAGAGATTAACGAGCGAGTACTTATACGTGTTGAAATGTGCGCTTTGCGCAGGTTTCTCCATAACGTATAAGAGGCTGTAGCAGGCCTGGCAGAGAATATGGCTGAGGCTTGCGCTTTCTTTTTATAGAAGTTTGTGCAATAAGCCATAAAGGGATACGGCAATATTGCAAAAATAATAAAAATATAGTCAGTATGAAAAAAAGTGTTTTGTTATCCTTTTTAACAACAGGATTGCTTTTATGTTCTTGTAGAACATATATTGCAAGTTATTCTGTAGACTTAACAGCTGTAGAAAGTCCTGCAGATGCAACAATACAGTTTGGTGAGACAAAGGTGGCCTCCTTTAAAGATATTATTAAAGAGAAAAAAAAGAAAGAGGAAGTAGAAGTGCAAGTAAAAAAATATCGTTATGAAGATGACTTTATTGACATTGTTTGGTACGTTTCTTCTACAGATTTCAACTTTACATTAAAGAACAAATCAAACCATACAATTAAAATAAATTGGGATGATATTAGCTATGTTGATTATGAAGGCAAAGCGGGGCGTGTGATGCATTCAGGAGTTAAATACAGTGATCGGAACAATATTCAACCAGCCTCTACTATTCCAAAGAATTCAAGTTTGTCAGACATTCTTGTACCAACAGAAAACGTATATTTTAATTCGGGCGAATATGGTGGTTTAGGAAAGAAACTGCTTATTCCGAGTATATATCAGAATCCAGATGATTTTGCATCAAGTGCAAATACATATGTTGGGAAGACAATGAAGGTTCTAATGCCCATCGTGATTGAAAATGTGCAAAATGATTACACATTCGAATTTTCTATTACATCGTTACTTAATCCGGAATTAGGAAATAATAGTAAAGAAAGTAATAGTATAATATCATGGCAATGATATAGAAGTTGACTTTCAGTATAAGACAATCTCCATATTTCTAAATTTCCGCAAAGTAGAATTTGTTTTCCTATTCTCCCGTAAGGGAGCGCTTGTGCTTTGCTTTGCTGGAATAGAGCTTTTTGGAGCGATGGATGCGGGTAGTAGCGTGGAAGCCTGGGCCGAGTAGCTCCTGCTCAGCCTCGCGGCTTCCCTTGCGGGAGGCTGCGATTTAGTCCGATAGGGTAGTGCGCTTCTTCAAGGCCATCTGGTTTGGGTTATTGCAACGCCTGCTCGATGTCGGCGATGATGTCATCCACGTTTTCGATGTGACATGGGACTGGCATCTGTCACGAAGATATAATCGCTTTCATTATTACCAGCGGATTGTGGTTGTCAATGGCGAGGCGTGTCTCGGAAACAAGCGTCATACCGGCTTCATGGACGGAATCGGCAAACAGACGACAGCTGTCGTCGCTAACGGCATTGAAGACCAGCGTGGCGCCTGACGGCATGAGGGGATGGAGACGGAGGATGATTTCGCGGAGACGTCCTCCATGCCCGCCTATGAATACGGCATCAGGTTGAGGCAGGGATTCAAGGTCTGCGTCCAGCACATCGCCCATCACAGTACGGATGCCAGGTGTGCCGTGCCGACGACTGTTCAGCATCATCAGTTCCTCACACTCACGCCGCACCTCAAAGGCCGTAATCCCCAAATGGGGAAACTGCAGCTTGGCCTCGATGCTGACGCTACCCGTACAGAAACCCACATCCCACAACTGATGACGATGACGCAAATCGAGCAACGACAGAGCCAAAAGCCGTGCGGGCATCTTGGTAATCATCCGCTCACGTCCGTCAAGCAGGTGGAACTCCTTTTCAGGTATCCCGAAAGGACGCGGACGAACAGCCGTCTGCTGCAATATGACGCAGTTGGGAGAGGAGACGGATTGGAGATTGAAAATTGAAGATTGAAGATTGAGGGTTGAAGATTGGGGATTGAAGGTTGAGAGGTCAACCCACCCGACTCGCTCTGATTCGGCATTACCCAACCGCTCTCCCACGGCCATACGATAGTAACGGTCGAAGCCATAGTCTATCATGCGCTGGGCAATGGCCAGAGGTGAACGATGGTGGTCTGTGAGACAACCTATCAGACGCTCACCACGGATAAGAGCCTCATCAAGTGCATCCCATGGTCGCCCCGTGAGCGACACCATGCACATATCCTGATAAGGTAAGCAAAGGCGATGGGCCAACAACTGAAGGGAGTGGAACGAGGGATAGATGGTCAATTGCCAATGGGGACGCTCGCGCAGTACCGTAGCAGCAAAGCCATAGAAAAGCGGATCGCCCGAAGCAAAGATGACGAGACTACCTGACACCTCGTCGTATTGCCTGAACACGTCGGAAAGAGGTACGGTAATGTCTATCCACTTATAACCCACAGGCAGACGCGAGGCCATGATTTCGCGATGACGTCGGCCTCCCGAGAAAACACTTCCACGGGCTATCGCAGCCTCAACTTCGGGAGGAAACCACGGCGTAGCGCTATCACTAATTCCTATGATTGTGCAGTTCATAATTCATAGTTCCTCATTCCTAATTCCTCAATTTTTCAAACGTCTCTCCCAGGCATGAGGCTGGCGGCATCGTCGTAGGTGAGGATGCTGTTGACCAGCGTGGCAGCCAACGTGCTGCCTCCCTTGCGACCTTCTATCAAGATCTTGGGAATAGCCGTGAGCGTTTTGGCGGCATGCTTACTCTCCTCCACATGGACAAAGCCTACAGGGACTCCGACAATACCTACAGGATGGCACTTCCCCCCTCGTACGAGACGACATAACTCCAGAAGGGCGGTGGGGGCGTTACCAATAGCAAAAAGGACGCCCTCAGGATGTTCGCCGACTGCCACACGAATGCCCGCCTGGGCACGGGTGAGTCCTTCACTACGGGCAAGCGCCTCAGCACGAGGGTCGCTAAGATAGCATTTTACTTCAATACCCAATCGCTCGAGTGCCCTTTTACGGATGCCGCTCGCAACCATAGTGACATCTGTGACAATGGTTGTTAAGCGGCCTTTGGAAATCTGTTCATATAGCCGTTCGGTGGCTCCCTCGTCCATCCAAAGAAGACGTTCCATCTGGAAATCTGCCGTGGTATGGATGGCATGAAGCAAGGGCCACAAGCGCCATAGGGGAATATCGGGGTGGCGTAATTCACGACGAATCGTAGCAAATGACTGCATCATGATGCTCTGACCGACTTTCAGGCTGTCAGACTGTTGAGATTGAAGATTGGAGATTGAAGATTGAAGATGAATCTCTGATTCTTTGTTTTTACCATCATCTGTTAGTCTGTTAGTCTGACAGTCCGAGAGTCTATTATAATACCCTCGCGGAGTGATGAAATGTCCCTGCCATGTGTATGACTGGCTATTGCCAATGATAACGATGGTGAACATATCCACCTCATCGGGATTAAAATCACCCAGGGTCGTGACAACGGAGTGCTGCCCCTCACGCCCAGCCTGACGGACATAGCCCACAATGGTGTCGGCGCTACGGCTCTGGAGGAAGATTTCTTTCAGGCGATGCAGCTGCCAATAACGATCGTTGCTGCGAGGATTATAGATAGCGGTTACGAAATCGGCAGCTGCAGCGGCTCGGATGCGACGTTCAATGACAGCCCAAGGTGTCATCAAATCGCTGAGGGAGATGACGCAGAAATCGTGGCTGACAGGAGCGCCAAGCAATGCCGCAGCCTTCTGAAAAGCACTTATCCCAGGGAGAGGGATGATTTCGACATCGGTATTGCGGAGGCGTTTCATCTCGTAGATAAGTGACGTCATGCCATAGATGCCGGCATCGCCACTGGAGATGACACATACCGTCCGTCCCTCTTCGGCATAAAGAAATGCTTGCTCGGCACGTTCCTGCTCGTGCTTCATGCCTGTATCAACGCAGATAGCATCTGAACGAAGCCAACCCGTAATGTAGGGGAAGTAACGGCGAAAGCCGACAATGACATCACTCTCGCTAATAGCCTGCTGAACGGCAGGGGTAACGTCTTCGGGGCTACCCGGTCCTATGCCTGCAACGTAGATTCTCATTCCCTTATCTCAATTGACCTGTTTATTATCAATACCGCAGAGCAAAGCTCGCATAGAACGAACGGCCTGGGTTGATGGTGGCGAAGTTGGAGTTCCAATAGGAGCGGTCGCAGGCATCAAAGAGGTTTTCTATACCCAAGCCGGGTTCGAGGGTGCAATGCGGGAGGTTGATAATGTGGCGGGTGTGCAAATCCCACTGGCTGTAGCCTGGAGCATAATCGTAGGTGCTGCTATAGCGCTGGCCCTGCATGTGTCCATCAAGACTGACGCAGAGGTGATAGTCGCCCCACGTCTTGTCCCATGAGGCCAAGACGTTTCCTACGTGGCGGACGGACTTGTCAACAGGGGTTACCGTCGTGACATAGGTTTGCGAGGCTACGTCAAGCGTCTTCGTCTCGGCGTGAGAGTCGGTGAACGTGTAACCTCCGCCCAGGGTGAAGCCTGCAGGGAGCATCCACTTGATATTAGCACTAATGCCGCGCAAGGTAGCACGGTCGATGTTATCGCGACGGCGCAGGGTGGTCCATCCTTCCTCCACCAACTGGGTGAGATGGGTATCAGCTTGAATCTCGGCTGCCGTGAGGGTACGGTAATTTATCATGTCGCGGATATCGTTGATGAATCCGCTGACGCTAATCGTAATGGAACGACCGGTATATTCGGCGTTGACGTTCCAGAAGTTGCTACGCTCAGGACGTAGCGATGTGCCAGGAAGGGTATAGCGGCTAGTGGTCTTCGCCTGGTCGGTGGCATAAAGCTGCGAAAGGGTGGGGGTGCGATAGCCTCCTGCATAGCTGGCACGCAGACGGAATCCACCCAGATAGCCAAAGAGCCCTACGCTGGGGGTGACGGCTGAGCCAAAATGAATGTTATAGGTGTAGCGCAGTCCAGCCACAGCCTCCAAGCCGTGGAAGAGACGTAGCTCGTCTTGTGCAAAGAGGTTGTAGGTGCGGGTTTGCTCGCCTGCGATGCCATCGCTCTCGCTCGTGAGCGCTTCGCCCACAAACTGGGCTCCAGCCGAGAGTTTGTTGGCATCTGTCAGACGGAAGATGCCACGCAATGTTCCATCGGTGTAGCGCGTCTGTTTGCGCGTCTCGGCATAGGCCTCAGCCTCGGAAGTCTGCCAATAGTCGTAATCGGAACGGAAGTAGTCGGAGTGAACATCCAGATAAAGGTGCGTCTGCTTGTTGGGTACCCAACGAAGACCTCCTCCCCAGGTGAACGTCTGATGATGAAGGTCGTAGGTGTAGGCTGTACGGGGGGAGTAGGTATAGACCTTTTCGCCGGTGGCAGGGTCTTTCGAGGACTTCTGCGTGAAGTAAGTGGCACCTTGGGGACGACGTGTTTGGTAATCGTAGGCATCGCCACGGACGTAGGCCGACCATGCGTCATTGAATCGCCACTCCAACCGTTCGCTGAGGGCATCACTACCAAAGGCTGTGGACATGGGACGCCCCGTGAGCTTCAACACCTGTTCACCACCCTCGTCGAAGGCCTGATAAGGATTCACTTGCCAGTTGTCAGCCTGACGACGGGCGTAGGTGGTATGGCTGGAGAAAGCACCCGAAGTGACGTCGGCGTGGATGTCGTGGTCCACACGCCCGTGGTTCAGCACCTTTGTGCTGACGGTAGCAGCCACAGGGTCGCGGCTATCCTCGGTGATGATGTTGATGACGCCTGCAATGGCATCGCTACCATAAAGCGCGCTGGCAGCTCCGCTAAATACCTCAATACGACGGATGTTGCTGAGGCTGAGCTTCGACCAACGATCGTCGCCACTCACACGGCGTCCGTTCTCAAGGATGACAATATAGTCGTCGCTCACCCCGCCGAAGTTGACAAACGTACCCATGCCGCTGGTATGGGTGGTGATAGTAGTGGTAAGGCGGGAAAGAGCATCCTGAAGCGTGGTCACTCCTGCGTCGCGCAGCTCCTTGGTCGTAATGACCTTGACAGCCACAGGACTATTGTCGGCCTTATGGTAGGTGCCCGTACCGGTAACAACTACAGGGTTCAGCGTCACAGCCCGCAGGGAATCCGCATTACTCTGCGCCATGCCGACAGAGGACATCATGACAAGTATTCCTCCTAAAAAACAAGCAGAAAAGGCTTTCTTTCCCGTTTTATTCATTGATTTCAATAATATATTCTTTGATTAATTTGTTTGTTCATCGCGATGGGCTGTCGTTTTTCCTTCGCCATACGACATCGGGGCAGCCTGCATCGACATTCAACTTTCGGGCAAGGACGAAGAAATAGTCGCTCAGACGGTTGACATAGGCCAACACCGTTTCATCCACTTCAGCGCCTGTGGCAGCAAGACGGAGAATCTCGCGCTCAGCACGGCGGCAGACGGTACGGCAGACGTGGGCACATCCCGCAGCCATGCATCCCCCAGGGAGGATGAACAGCTTCAGCGGAGGCAGGGTAGCTTGCAGACGGTCTATCTCTGCTTCCACAGCCTGCACCATTTCGGCTGTAACAATGTTGCCTGGACGGACGTCTCGCTGCGAGGTGTCGGTAGCCAAGTAACCACCTACGACGAACAACGTCCCTTGCACATCGGTAAGGAAAGCCTTGTCGGCCTCATCCGAACACGCTGCGATAAGTACGCCGATGTGGGCATTCAGTTCGTCGATAGTGCCGTAGCTCTCCAATCGCTCGCAGCACTTACTGACCCGCTGCCCGCCTACAAGGGAGGTCTGGCCGCGGTCTCCGGTTTTGGTATAAATCTTCATAGCTTTACTGCTTATTGCGGCAAAGATAGTGATTGTTTTCGGATAGACAAAAGATTTATTCCATCAATTTGTAGTACTGAGGAACATAGTGGGGCAAAAGCTCTGGATGGAAAGCCTTTACGAAATCAGCCAACAACAGATGAGGCTGCACACCAGCCAACTCTCGATAGGGCGTGTGGGCTAAGTTGCAGAACAACACGCGGCGTTTTTTGTAGGAATCCAGCGTAGCATAGCGAGGGTCTTCAGCGGCAAGCGTAGCCAAAGTAAAGTCACCTTCAAACGAGCCGTCAATCTGCCAGAAATCGGCATGCACGGAGCGGGCATAGGCGGCCTCGAAATCGAGTGTGCGTCCGCCCGAATCCTCGTTATCGGCCATCACGTAGGCAGCTCCGGCATCGCGGAAGAGCTGTGCCATGTAGCTGCGGCCTCCAACGGTATACCATCCATCGCGCAACTGCCGACCTGAGGCAACTGTGGGAAGGGAGGTAGCCTTGTTTGTTGTCAACGTTTCAACTTCGGATTTCAACGTCAGATACTTTCGCTCAATATCGGCAAAGACGGCGTTGGCGCGGCGTGGCTCACCCGTCAGCAACCCCACCAGCTTTATCCATTCAGCCTGCCCCAGGGGGTCGGTTTCCTTGTAGCCGTGGTGGGTGATAAAGGGGATGCCGCAGGCACGGATGGCTTCAAAGCCGCCGTGCTTGGAGGCGCTGACAAAGATGTACTCGGGTTGGGTGGCAAGGATAGTCTCGACATCGAAGTTGCCTTCCTTGCCGATGCGCACGGTGCGTCCGTCGCGCATCTGCTGCTGCATGGTGGGCGAGAAGAGGTTCTTCAACGAATTCATACCCACGATGCACTCCTCCAGGCCCAGCACCTCAAAGTTTCCCAGCTGGAGGGCGGTGGTACAGATAAAGCGTCGGAGGGGATGAGTGATGACTATCTCCTCTGGCGCGCTATAGGGTGCGGACGGGTCGGGGTTGCTGATGACGACGTGGATGCCATCATCGCGGTAATCGACCTTCAATCCACGAGCATAATGTATCCTGATGGTATCGCTGAAGGCATCGGCATGAGCCAGCACGGAGTCGTGGGCTGCAAACAATGCATCAGCCGAGGGGGAGATCCTGCCGGTTCCCTGCCGCGCACAAGACAGGGGAACCAGCAGGACCATCGCACAAAGTGCCGCAGAACGGACTATGGCAAAGCGTCTGCGCCTCATTATTTTTATTATTATGAAAGGAAAATTATTCTTCGGGATACATCGAGTGGTAGTAGTCTTCCAACTCAACGGGGTTCTTGGTATGGTTGATCCAGACCTGACGGATGTCCTCAACCTCGAGCAGACCGAGGAGGTTGGACGTGGGCTGATAGCCCTTGTGGGAGAAGAACTCAAACCAGCTGTTGTCCTCGCTCTCCTCATCCTCAGCATCCCAATAGTCCTCACCTTCGCCAGCCATGTCGTTGTGACCATGGTCACCGCAGATGCTCATCAGCGGATAGAGGTTCATCACACCTTTCTTGATGCCAGCCTCCTGCATACGGGCCAGGACATCTTGCTTGTAGTTGTCCGGCATATCGACGGTACCGACAAAGTAGTTCTTGTTGAACTTCTGCAGGGCCTCCTCCAACTGGGTGTAGCGGACATTGGCCTTGTAGGTGTCGTAGGTGTCGGGGTTGCCGTGGCCCATGAAGGCGACGACGCCCTTCTCGGCCTGCGAGCGGTACTTACGGTCGAGAATCTCAGCCACCTTGCTCACGTCGGCAGCGTTGTTGAGCAGTGGAGTACCCAGCCAGAGATGGCCGTCAAGACCTTCCAGATACTTGTCGTCGAGGTCGCCCAGATGGTTGTTGGCGAAGTCCTTGATGTAGTTGATAACGCGGCTGTACTCCTCGCCGGGGATGACCTGCAGGGACTGCACGGTGATGTCGGTGTATTTGGCCGTTGCGAAAGCATGGAGCCAGAAGTTGGGAGCGTAGTAGTTGCGCTTCACGATGTTGCCCTTCTCGTCGGTATTCTCACCAGCGGCAGCACGGTTGATGCAAATGGCCGAGCTATAGCTGACATAGACGTCACAGTTCGGAAATGCTTTCTCGTAAGCAGCCTTGGTGGCATCGAAAGCCAGGAAGGCGTTGTTCCACGTGCTGCCGAAAGCAACAAGCAGAATCACCTTGTCGTGCTTCTTCTGGGCTTTCACCTGGGCATCGACAGCCGACTGATACTTCACGTAGTTGTTGTTTAAATCCTCATCCTGTTGGCAGGAAGACAGGCTAGTCATGGTGACTGCTACAGCCATCATGGCAACGATAAATGACTTAATCTTCATTTTCGTACGTTTTTAAATTAGACATTTTATTTGGTTTAACACTCTTTCCTTGCTTAAAGTGGACGACAACGGCGGCATAGACGGTACGGCCCGGACTGTTGGTGCCAAGGTGGTAGGGATGCATGGTGCGGTCCACATAGTTGAAAATGTTGTCCACCCCCGCCTCAATGCGGTAGGTGAAGGGGTGTGACGTAGCCGTGCCGAGGTCGTGAGTGGTATTGAGCCTCCACAGCTGGAAGGGAGCGCCGTCACCGTTGTTCTGGTAGTAGCGTCGGCTGCTGCCGCGTGTACTGAGGTTGGCACCCAGCTTATATTTCTTGTGGAAACGGTGGTTCCAGATGAGATAGGCATTCCACTTGTGATGAGCAGTACCGTCGATGACGACTTCCTCGAGGCGGTCGTGTTGGGTGTTGTACTCATGGGCCTGGGTGTCGAGCCAACTGTAGTTGCCGCCAGCCGTCATCCCTTCGGCAAAGGTGTAGCTGAGATTGACATCCACGCCGAGGGTGCGGGCATCCTCCATGTTCATATACTTACGTGCCACGATGGCGCTACTGCCATCGCCGGAGTAAGCCGAGGTGATGTCGTGGGGAATCTCGCTCAAGGGCACGTTCACCAACGCAATCATGTTGTCGAGACGGTTACGATAGCCCGTCACAGAGGCTGTCAGCCGTTCGCCCCGGTACTCCACACCCGCGCTGACATAGGTGCTACCCTGTGCCTTCAAATCGGTGTTACCCAAGTTGAAGAAGGTGCTCGAGCCCATCGTGTGAAGGTAGCGGTAGTGAAGCTCCTTCGTGGTTGGCGTCTTGAATCCCTGACTCCACCCTGCTCTCACGCGGAAATCGCCCAGCGAGAGCATGGTGCTCACCTTTGGCGTGGCACGGAAGCCGAAGCCGCCGTTCTGATTCAGTCGCAGTCCGGCTGTGATGTTGAGCCACGTAAGGGGGTTCCACTCGTCCTGTGCATACAGAGCTGCCGTCCAGTCATCAGCTGTGCCCGTAGCGGTGCGCATGGGGGCATTCAGGTAGTCGTAGCGATACTCAGCCCCCACGGAGAGCACAGATGCCTGCAGGGCAAATACACCCTTCAAGTGCGCCATCAGCCGTTGTTGGTCACTCTGCAAGTTAATCTGACCAGGGAAATAGGGATAATAGTTGGTGAAGTTGCCAAGCGGGTCATAGCCGTCGGAAAGCGTGGTATCGGTGTACTCATAGTAATAGGCGTGACGGTTCCAGTCGATGTCGAGCGTCACCACGTCGGTGCCGTTCGCCAACTTCCATTTTCCTCCCGTAGAGGCACTGGCGTTGCGGTACATCAGGTCGTAGGTATAGACGTCGCAACTGGGGTGCCGTCCGTCCTGGGGACGGTGGATGGACTTCGTGTAGTAGGTGCCCTCGGCATAGAGTTCGATGTCCTTACGGGGGGTATAAGTGAGCCGCTCGGCCACCTGCCAAAGGGTGTAGGCGTTCACCGTCTTGTTGCGGCTATCGGTTATCACCTGCGCCTCGGTGTATTCCTCGGCGGTGTTCTGCCAGCCGTCGGTGTGCTGGAGCTGGAAGTTGGTGTAGCTTGTCACAGGCCCCACGGCGAGCGCAACGCCGTTGTGCTGCCGTAGGTCGTTATACGAGCCGTAGCGCGTGCTGTTGTCAATTTGCAGCCCTTCGTCCTTAACCGCCGACCGCTCGTCCCTGACTTTTCTGGTGATGATGTTCACCACGCCCGCCATAGCGTCACTACCATAGAGCGCCGACTGAGCACCCTTCACGATTTCGATACGTTCGATGTTCTGCGGGTCTATTAGCCCCAGGTCGTTTTCGCCGCCCACGTCGCCATGGATGCGCTTGCCGTCAATAAGAATAAGGATATAGTTGTTGCCGAGTCCGCCCAGCTGCATTTGACTGCCCATGTCGCCTTCGCTGAAGGCAAACGAAGCCGTCAGCCCTGCGAGGATTTCCTCGATGGAGCGCCCTCCGTAGCTGTCAAGCATCTTGCGCGAGATGATCTCCGTCTGCACAGGAGCGTTGCGCAGCAGATGCTCCGTGCCCGTACCCGTGACTACCACCTCGGGCAACGCCTCCGTACGGACGCTGTCGGTACGCGCCGTATCGGTTTGCTGGGCATGGGCGGCAAACATGCACGCCACCCCAAGGATGATCGTTGTCAGTCTTCTCTCTTTTCTCATGTTAACGACCTCTGTTCCTGGAGGTATGTTATCACGTTTTGCGGACGTGGCAGGTCTTCTGGCTCTCCATCGGAACAGGACGTCTTCCCACTTTTCAGCAGTGACTCTCGTGCCCAGTTCCTTCCCGAGGTTTATCAGTAGCCTAAGGCCCTGCTGGACTGACGGCTTGCTGCCCTCGGAAATGGATTACAGCTGCAGGAACAGCTCAGGTTTTTCACCTGATTCCCTTGCACATACCACCCCTTTCGGGGCGCTCTGTTACCAAATCCGCCGCGAAGTTAGCCATTTGTTTCCGTACCGCCAAATAATTCTGTGTTTTTATTTGACTATCCGCAAAATCCCCTCCGTCCAGAAAGGTAGAAAAAGAAAGCCTCAACGCAGTTCGATGACTTCAAGGTCGCGAATGTCGGCGTCGACGAGGGTGAAACGGACGAGGGTGCGTACTGCCTGAATGCCGTAAACGCCCGCAGCGCCCGGATTTATATGGAGCATGTCGAGGGTCTTGTCGTACTTCACCTTCATGATGTGACTATGCCCGCAGACGAAGAGACGGGGCGGATTCTGCATGAGGATGCCCCGAACGGAGGCGTCGTACTTCCCCGGATAGCCGCCTATGTGCTTCATCAGTACGTCCACGCCTTCCACCGAGAAGCGGAGCACCTCGGGGTAGCGGAGGCGGATGTCGTAGCCGTCGATGTTGCCATGCACGGCGCGGAAGGTGACAGGCAACTGCTCGAAGCGGTCGGCCAGCTCGGCGCTGCCGATGTCGCCGGCGTGCCACACCTCGTCGCACTCAAAGAAATAGTGCGCGTAGCGCTCGTCCCACCAGGCGTGGGTGTCGGAGAGAAGGCCTACCCTTGTCATCTTGCCGTTTTGACGATTAACTGTTTCGTTCTTGTGCGGCGCTCAGGCTGTCCACGAAGCGGATGATCTGTTCCGCAGTACCCTCGATGCCGAGGCGGCTGCTGTTGATGCAGAGGTCGTAGTGCGCGGCATCGCCCCACTTGCGCTGGGTGTAATAATTATAATAGGAGGCGCGACGGGCATCGCCCTTCTCGATGAGCGACTGGGCTTCGGCATCGCTGATCTTGTCGTGCTTGGCGTAGCGGCGCACACGGTCGTCGAGGTCGGCGGTGATGAAGATGCTGATGAGGCCGGGCACATCGCGAAGGATGTAGTCGGCACAACGGCCCAGGATGATGCACGAGGGCTCACGCTGGGCGATGTCGCGGATGACGTCGCTCTGCACCTTGAAGAGAGCATCGCCCGAGAGGGGGCTTCCGGCACCTGTGGCAGTACCATGACCCGAGGCCGAACGGCTGCCGAAAAGGAACGAGCGGAACGAGCGCGACACCTTCTCGTCGGCCTGCTCGAAGAACTGACGGTGAAGACCACTCTCCTGCGCGGCAAGCTCAATGAGCTTCTTATCATAAACGTTGATGCCGTAGTGCTCGGCAATAATCCGGCTGGCGGAACGTCCGCCGCTGCCCAACTGACGACTGATGGTGATTATCATGGTTCGTGGTTTATTCCAGCTATGCTGGGGTTTATTGGTTGATGAGTTTACGAAAATTCTTTAGCTGCACCGCCAGCAGGATAAAGCCGGTGATGCATGACACGAGGTCGGAGGCGGGCATGCTGAACCACACACCATCGAGGGCAGGCTTCCAGAACGTGGGGAACCAAAGCAGGAACGGAATGAGGAACAGGAACTGCCGCGAGAGGGAGAGGAAGATGGCCTTCCACGGCTTGGCAATAGCTTGGAAGAAATTGCCGATGACCATCTGCGAACCGATGAGGGGGAAAATGTAGGCGTTGATGCGCATGCCGCGGACAATCTCCTTCAGCATCTGCTCGTCGGTAGTGAAGACGAGTGCTGCGTAGCGGGGCAGGAACTCGCACACCGCAAAGCCCAGCGTCATGGCTACTGTCGCCCAAAGGATGGTGAGCTTCAGCACCTTTATCACACGGTCGTAGCGCTCGGCACCGTAGTTGTAGCCTGCAATGGGCTGCATGCCCTGATTGAGACCCATGACAAGCGTGACGAAGACAAACGACACTTTGTGAATAACGCTAAAAGCCCCCACGGCATAGTCGTCGCCGTAGTTGAGCAGGGCACGATTGATGAAGATGACCACCGTGCAGGCTGCCAAATTCATCAGGCAGGGCGAGATTCCGATGGAGAGAATCTCACGGACGATGCGTCCCTCGAGACGGTAGATGCCGCGATGGAGGTGCAGCAGCTCGTTCTTGTTTGTGAGGATGCGCATCTGCCACGTGAGCGACACGCACTGGCTGAGGATAGTGGCGATAGCGGCACCACGGATGCCCATATTCAGTCCCCAAGGGAAGATGAACAGGGGGTCGAGGATGCAGTTGAGCACCACCGTCAGGATGGTGGCCTTCATGGCCTTGTCGGGGTGGCCGGCACTACGCAGAATGGCGTTGAAGCCGAAATAAAGGTGGGTGAACACGTTGCCGAGCAAAATCCATACCATGTACTCGCGGGCATAACTCAGCGTGTTCTCCGAAGCACCGAAGAAGAGCAGGATGGGGTCGAGGAACGACAACGTTACTACTGCCAACACCACACCCACAAGGATGTTCATCACAAAGGCATTGCCCAGAATCTGCTGGGCCGAACGATAGTCCTTTTGCCCCAGACGAACGCTGATCATCGTCGAAGCGCCCACACCTACCATGGCACCAAACGCTGCCGAGATGTTCATCAACGGAAACGTCGGCGCCAGTCCGCTCAACGCCATTGGGCCGATACCGTGGCCGATGTAGGCGCTATCCACAATATTATAGATAGACGACGCTATCATCGCCACAATGGACGGTATAGCGTACTTTGCCAGCAGTTTACTTATTTTCTCTGTTCCCAACTCGGTGGGTACGGCTTTTCCTGTCATTATCCTAAACCTTTATATTTTCTGCTGCAAAAGTACTGCTTTTTCAACTATCTTTTGTATTTTTGCCGCGT
>Ga0310690_10002487_pt1 | contig 29775 bp, 28 predicted proteins | sample AusTroGonzalo_MG_2_FD_207661 | JGI IMG/M metagenome (GOLD analysis project Ga0310690, IMG submission 207661) | Bovine rumen microbial communities from tropical cattle in Woodstock, Queensland, Australia - Gonzalo_04 (v2) (version 2) | ecosystem: Host-associated > Mammals > Digestive system >...
TCATTCTCCGTATAGAACGAACAGTCAGGGAATGAACTATCCAGGCGGCCGACACTATCGAACTTGTCGTACGCCACGAGCAGGTTGTTTCCGGTGTCCGCGATCGCTTTGATGTGCCGCGGAGCTATATATCCGGCTGCTCCGATTAACGCAAAATTTAATTTTTTATCCATAGTCTTTTAATAATGTTCTTCGTTGTCTGCATGACCAATTCGAGGTACCATGCTTTGGGGTCATTGGTCCAACGCTGCGGGTGGGTCGTCATCATCACATGTTTCGGCAGTTGATCCGCCTCAATGGCCCGAATCAGTTGCGGCGTCGTGTGCCAACTGAGTCCTTTTTTTGTCCACTCTTCCTGATACCCGGGAATCTTATCCCGCACACTCACTTTATATCCGTCCCAACAACGTCCGGTGTCCGTCAAGTAGAACACATCGCTGAAATCGGTGTCGAAATACGGCTCTCCGAGTATGTTCAAATCCTTATAATTATAGTGTTTCCAAAGATCCTTGCTGTCATATTGGCTCGTCGGCGCCCCATGCATGCAAATCGTCTCCACTGCATAGTACTGCCGGAAATAGTCGAGCCAAGTCTTAAAATGATCATACGCTTTCTCCGGATCACCACCGCACAGGCTCATGTCTTCGTAATGGTAGCCTATCTCGTGTCCTAATTGAACAATCGCCCGTATGATCTCGGGGTTGTTACTCTCCTTTCCACAACGGAAATAATAGGTCGCTTTTGCACCCAACGCGTGCTCTATCTGCGCCGTGCGGAGACTGTTCAAGGGCTTGGCATCGACATCGTGACGCAAAATCACGAATTTTTCGTCAAGATCTCGTGATCTCGTGATCACGTATTCACGATAGGAAATTAACCGATACCCTTTCGCCTGCAAGGTCTCCAGCAACGTCCGATATATGTCCAGCGTAAAGTCCGTCATCGCTCAGCACGCATCGGGTTTTCCAAAAAGTCTTTGTACGCAAGACGTATTCCGTCTTCGAGTTCTGTCTTATACGTCCAGCCGAGTGCCGTTGCTTTGCTGACATCGAGCAGCTTACGCGGCGTACCGTCCGGACGGGTACTATCCCACTCTATGCGACCTTCATACCCGATCACTTTAGCCACGAGTTCGGTCAACTCCTTAATGGTCAACTCCTTACCTGTTCCGGCATTGACGGTCTCGTTGCCCGAGTAGTTATTCATCAGGAACACGCACAGGTTCGCCAAATCATCCACATACAAGAACTCCCGTAATGGACTTCCCGTTCCCCAGCAGGTCACGGACTTTGCACCGCTTACTTTCGCCTCATGGAAGCGGCGAATGAGTGCCGGCAACACATGACTGTGCTCGGGATGATAGTTATCATTCGGACCATAGAGGTTCGTCGGCATGACCGAGATATAATCCGTGCCGTATTGGCGGTTGAGGAACTCGCAGTATTTCAAACCCGAGATCTTAGCAAGCGCATAGGCCTCGTTAGTCTTCTCCAACTCACCCGTCAGCAAACAACTCTCTTTCATCGGCTGCGGTGCCATGCGCGGGTAGATACAAGACGAACCCAAGAACTCAAGTTTCTTAACCCCGTTCTTCCATGCCGCATGGATCACGTTCATCTCCAGAATCATGTTATCGTACATGAAATCAGCTAATGCACTTTGGTTTGCTACGATGCCTCCCACTTTAGCGGCAGCCAGGAACACATACTCCGGTTTCTCTTGCTCAAAAAAGCGCTCAACATCTTCTTGCCGGCACAAATCCAACTCCTTATGCGTCCGCGTCACGATATTCGTATATCCTTGGCGCTCCAACTCACGCACAATAGCGCTTCCCACCATACCCCGGTGGCCCGCTACGTATATTTTTGAATTCTTTTCCATTATTTTACAATTCCTTTCTCGAGATACTCGGCGAGGTTGAAATGTTCTCGCGTCACTTTCTGCATATCATGTTTTACCATCAGTTCGACGAGTTGCTCAAAACTCGTGCTCTGCGGGTTCCAACCCAACTCACGTTTGGCTTTGGACGGGTCTCCCAAGAGGTTTACGACGTCGGTCGGACGGTAGAAATCCGGGCTCACTGCCACAACGACCTTGCCGGTCTTGATGTCGATACCCTTCTCATCCACACCTTTGCCTTCCCAGCGTAACTCAATGCCGGCATGGTGGAATGCAAGTGTTGCGAACTCACGCACGGTGTGTTGTACGCCGGTTGCGATCACGAAGTCTTCGGGCGTCGGGTGTTGCAGAATGAGCCACATACACTCCACATAGTCCTTGGCATAGCCCCAATCGCGCAACGAATCCAGATTGCCCAGATACAGACACTCCTGCAGACCTTGCGCTATACGTGCCGCGGCAAGCGTGATCTTACGCGTCACAAACGTCTCACCGCGACGCTCACTCTCATGGTTGAAGAGGATACCCGAACAGCAGAACATGTTATACGCCTCGCGGTACTCCTTGATGATCCAATAGCCGTAGAGCTTGGCTACAGCATACGGACTATAGGGATGGAAAGGCGTAGTCTCGCTTTGCGGCACTTCTTCTACCTTGCCGTACAACTCACTCGTCGAAGCCTGATAGATCTTACAAGTCGCCTCCAGATGATTCGTTCGTACCGCTTCCAGCACACGCAGAACACCTACCGCGTCCACGTCTGCCGTAAACTCAGGAGCATCGAAACTAACCTGCACATGACTCTGCGCCGCGAGGTTGTATATCTCGTCCGGTTGCACTTTGCCCACCAACTTAACCAGCGACATCGAATCGCTCATGTCGGCATAGTGCAGATGAAAATGCGGCTTGCCTTCCAAATGGGCAATACGTTCGCGGTAGTCCACCGAACTACGACGGATGATGCCGTGTACCTCGTACCCTTTGTCCAATAAAAACTCCGACAGGTAACTTCCGTCCTGTCCCGTTACTCCTGTTATTAATGCTGTTTTTGCCATGTTGTTTTTTACCTTATTTATTCGCATGTACACACGCAAAAAACGCGTACGCGCACAAATCGGCTGCAAAATTACAACTTTTTTTTGACATATGCAAGAAAATTTTGCATTTTTCTTTAGGCAAATACATTTTTTGACTTTTATTTGCGCAATTCAAAAATTATTTGTACCTTTGCACCTGAATTTACAACCGCGTACTTGGCGCTTCGGGGGCGTTACGTGGGTATCACGTGGGTATCACGTATCCTACACCACCTTATAATATACTATGTATATTATCCCGTGATTTTGATTTTATGACTGAAAAGACACACATATGAACAACAAAATACATCCCGTCTTATACAAACACTACTTGATCCTGCACCAAAAGCTTGGCGCGCAAATCGTGCATCGCCGCAAGCAAAACTCTCCGATGAGTATAGAAATCGTCTTCGGCGCATATGTCCCTCTTATCCCTACAGGCCGACTCAATTCTCTCCGCGAAGCCGAAGCATGCGGTTTCTGGGTCATCTGCCGACAGCAAACGAAAGGCAAACATGCTTTTTACAAAGGCCGCCAAGTGTACCAACTCTTCCTCTCTCCTGTTCACCCGAAGAAACTACGTGCCATCAAGCCGGTCATCATCCCTCTCGTCAACACCTATTCAGAAGCTATGTATGGATAAGTTGATAAAAAATGCAAAATAATTTGCGTATGTCAAAAATTTTTTGTACCTTTGCGCCCGATTTTAAATTGGCAAATTATAGGCTTATGATCACAATAGAACAATTGAAAGATGTACAGACGCGGGCGGATAAGTTGAAGGCATACCTGCAGATCGATGAGAAACGTATTCAGCTCGAAGAAGAAGAGTTGCATACGCAGGCACCGGGATTCTGGGATGATGCCAAGGCTGCCGAGGCGCAGATGCGTAAGGTGAAGGGCATCAAACGCTGGATAGACGGGTACGAAGGTGTCCGCGCGGCAGTGGAAGAGTTGGCACTCGCTTTCGACTACTACAAAGAGGAGTTGGTGACCGAAGAAGAGGTGGATGCCGCCTATGCGAAAGCGCTGAGTGAGGTGGAAGACCTCGAGATGAAGAACATGCTGAGTCATGAGGAAGACCAGATGCCGGCCGTGCTCAAGATCGTGTCGGGTGCAGGCGGAACAGAGGCTCAGGATTGGGCTGAGCAGTTGATGCGTATGTACCAGCGTTACTGCGAGAAACATGACTATAAGGTAACGATCGAGAACCTGCAGGAAGGTGACGAGGCGGGCATCAAGACGGTGACCTTCAATATCGAGGGCGACATGGCGTACGGGTATCTGAAATCGGAGAACGGCGTGCATCGTCTGGTGCGTGTGAGCCCTTATAACGCGCAGGGCAAACGTATGACGAGTTTCGCGAGCGTGTTCGTGGTACCCCTTATTGATGATACGATCGAGGTGGAGGTTAACCCTGCCAACTTGAGTTGGGACACGTTCCGTAGTTCCGGTGCAGGCGGTCAGAACGTCAATAAGGTGGAGTCCGGTGTGCGCTTGCATTACAAGTTCGTTAACCCGCTCACGGGTCAGCCCGACGAGATCGTGATCGAGAACACGGAGACGCGTGACCAGCCGAAGAATAGGGAGAATGCTTTGCGACACTTACGGAGTCAACTCTACGAGTTGGAATTGGAGAAACGTCGTCAGGCGCAGGCGAAGGTAGAAGCGGGCAAGAAGAAGATCGAATGGGGTTCGCAGATACGCAGTTACGTCTTCGATGACCGTCGCGTGAAGGACCATCGCACGAACTACCAGACGAGCAATGTGAATGCCGTCATGGATGGAGATATAGACGCATTTATTAAGGCGTACCTTATGGAATTTCCGGATTGACCGGAAATTCCGTTAAATGGTTAAATAGTTAAAATGGTTTTTATTTCATAAAAACGTTAAATAGTTAGTGACCGCACAGGGCATATATAAAGATAGAGGGTCGAAGTTCTTGGGTTTTGCAGAGCCGATCAAGGACGAGGACGAAGCAAAAGCGCGCGTGGCATGGTACAAGAAGAAATACCATGACGCACGGCATGTATGCTACGCCTACCGTCTGGGACCGAACCTTTGGCGCACCAAGGATGACGGCGAGCCGCACGGGACAGCCGGAGCACCTATACTCCGCTCTATCGACGCACGGGGATTGGATAATATACTGGTGGTCGTGGTGCGCTATTTCGGTGGCACTTTACTCGGAACCGGCGGTCTTATGGTCGCTTATCGGGAAGCCTCAAAAGCAGCATTAGAAAATTATGGATAAATATAAAGACATACGCGCGTACAATGTGGCATGGTTCGATGCCGTGACGGATTATTTGATCGTCTTTCCTACTTTCCAAATATGGGCAAAGAAGACCACAGACGGATTGAAGATGGACTTTCTTGGTGACCGCAAACAGGTTGAAGCGGACTTCAAACATGGGGCTTTCTTCATGTCAAACCACCGTGACATCGTGATGGACGCTGCATGGATGGCCTATCTGCTCCGGGCGCACTACGGCATTCGTCCGTATATCGGCGTAGGGGACAATTTGTTTGCGAAGAAATGGATTGAAGTGCTGATGAAATACCTTCGCTGTTTTGCGGTCAAGCGCGGCGGTGGTGCCCATGCTGCTTTGGAGAATGCCAAACATCTGTCCGCGTATATACGCATGTTACGTGAGAAGGGCAAGTCTATCTGGCTGGCACAACGGGAAGGGCGAGCGAAGGACTGTAATGACCTGACGCAGACCAGCGTACTGCATATGCTGACGTTAGGGGAAGGGGATTTTTACGAGAACGTCAAAGCACTCAATATATGCCCGGTCAGCATCACATATGAGTACGACCCGTGTGATTTTCTCAAGGCAGCGGAGATGCAACTCAAACGGGATAATCCCAATTGGCACAAGACCAAACGCGATGATGTGATCTCCATGCAGACAGGCATTCGCGGGTACAAAGGGCATGTGGTCTATCGTTTCACGAAGAGTATTAATCCCGAGATAGATGCGATGTTGGCAGAACATCCGGAGTACCGCCAACTGCCTCCGCGCGATCAGATACAGCATGTATGCGACATCATCGACCGACATATTCATCAGGGGTACGAGATTTTCAAGCGTGGCACGGAATTTGATGCATACATAGAAGCACAGATTAAAAAGATTGATATCCCCAATAAGGACGAAGCGTTCTTGCGGGAACAATTATATAACATGTATAACAATCCGGTGAAAAATCACCAGATTGCAGTTGAAAGTTTAAAGTTTAAAGTTTAGAGAAATGAAAAGAGCTATATTTCCCGGGTCGTTTGACCCGTTCACGGTAGGCCACTACGACATTGTGAAACGTGGTCTGGAGTTATTTGATGAGATCATCATCGGTATCGGTCGTAACAGTACGAAGAAAGAGACCTTCCCTATCCGCGAGCGCGAAGAGGCGATTAAGAAGATCTTCTCGAACGAGCCGCGTGTACGCGTGGCTATCTACGACTGTCTGACGGTGGATTTTGCCAAAGAGCAAGAGGCACAGTTCATCTTGCGCGGCATGCGTTGTATCGGTGATTTCGAATATGAGCGTAACATGGCGGAGGCCAATAAGCAGATAGGCGGTATCGAGACCGTCATTCTCTATACCCGTCCCGAGTACGCACATATATCATCCACTTTAGTTCGTGACCTTTATGCATATGGAAAGAACGTTAGCGAGTTTGTTCCTAATACTCTGCGTTAGTCTGCAGGTTTCAGCGCAGCAGCCGACGACGCGGGCAGATGAGTGCATCACGATCTTCAATGAGGTCGTGCGACAAATCGATGTCAACTATGTTGACACGCTCAACTATGAAGAGTTGACCAAGACCGCTATTGATGCGATGTTACGCAAGATCGACCCGTACACCGTTTATTATCCGAAGGAGAAAGACCGCGACCTGCGTATGATGACGCAAGGCAAGTACGGCGGTATCGGTTCCATCATTCAGCAGCGGCCGATAAAGGTTAGTGGTGAGCGGTTAGTGGTTAGGGGGAAAGACTCGTTGGCTACATATTGCGTCAATCCGTATGAAGGGAAACCGGCGCAGCGGGCTGGTATTCAGGCTGGTGACCGCATATTGACGATAGACGGCAAGACCACCAAAGGGTTGGACGTGAGCGAGGTGAGCAACAGGCTGCGCGGCGAACCCGGTACTACGGTGGTGCTGGAGATTGAGCGCGAAGGTGTGGAGAAACCGTTTAAGGTGAGTATCGTGCGCGAGGACATCCATTTGGAGCCCGTCTCCTACTCTACCGTTTTCACTGCTGACAGTTTGTCGGAACCGGTAGGCTACATCGCTTTTGGCGAGTTCACGGAAGGTTCGGCGCTGGCGTTCACCAATGCGCTGGATGAGTTGTATTACAACCAAGGTGCACGAAAACTGATCATCGACTTGCGCGGTAACGGCGGAGGTATCGTTGATGAGGCGATTCAGATCGTGGGTCTATTTGTGGACCGCGACACGAAGGTGGTGGAGACCAAAGGCAAGACCGCTCGCAGCAATTCTGTCTATAAGACCCGTAATACGCCGCGTTACAAAGAGATGCCTCTTGTCATCATGGTGGATAAGAACTCCGCTTCGGCATCCGAGATCGTGTCGGGTTCGTTGAAAGATTTGGGTCGCGCAACGCTGGTAGGCCAGAAGACTTTCGGTAAGGGTCTGGTGCAAAACGTGCGCCCCATCGCCTACGGCGGACATGTCAAGGTGACCACCAGCAAGTACTACCTACCCTCTGACAGTTGTATCCAAGGTGTCGGTATCCAGCCCGACATCGCGATGAGTGACAGCGCAAAAGTGGATATATGCTATACGCTGTACATCAACCATTATTTCTTTGACTACGCTACGCGTTACCACCGTCTGCATGACTCGATTGCTGCACCGCAGGTTTTTGAGTTGACTGACGAGGAGATAGCGGATTTCTGCGATTGGTTGGAAGAGCGCGAATTCAAGTACGAGACGGAGACCAGTAAGTTCTTCGAGGACATGATCAAGATGGCCAAGCACGAAGACTTGGACTCTGCAACTATAGCACAGTTGGAGGCCTTGAAACCGATTCTGACGCCTGATTTCCGTGCAGCTATCGAGCGCAACAAGGACGAAGTAAAAGAGATGCTTGGCTCCGAGATAGTGTTGCGTTATTACTACCAACGAGGCCAAGCAGCGTATAATCTGAGGTTCGACGACGAACTGAAACGGTCACTTCATGAACTTCGCTAATTTCTTCTGAGCGAGGAAAAGCATCCAGTCCGGTGTATGTTTGAGAAGGGGTGTCGAGAGCCAGTTAATGACTCCCGGCGTGTCTTCTTGTTTGCCTTTGAACAGTTTCTTGAGAGCCCGCTTGACGAGTTTCTCCGGCGGGATAGAGACGGTGAGCGCCACCGCTAACTTGCGCAGGTTCGGCGCGAGTCCGAAGAGTCCCGTATCCACCGCGCCCGGCGCCATGACCGTGATATGCACGTTATAGGGCTTGAGTTCGTACCAAAGGGATTTGGAGAAATTATAGATGAAGGCCTTGGAGGCATTGTAGGTCTGGATACCCGGCATCGCCATCCAAGCGGACATGCTACTCATATTTAATATATACCCGCGCCTGCGCGCGCACATGTTTTCGGCAAAGAGACGCGTCATCTTGGCTACCGTCATCACATGTAACTGCAGCATCAGTTCGATGCGCTTCATCGGTGTCTTTGTATATTCGTTAAAAAAGAATACCCCTGCGTTATTGATGAGGATATCAACTTCGTACCCTTCTTTGACACACCAGTCGTGCAGGTTCTCTGCTGCATCAGGCAAGGACAAGTCGGCATACCGGGCAACGGTCTTAACGCCGTACTGCGCCGCAAGATCGGCTGCTACCTCGTTCAGTTCTTTCTCTTGATTACTGACCAACAAGAGGTCACAATGATAGTCACGCGCCAGTTGCGTGGCGTACTGCAAGCCGATACCGCTACTTGCTCCCGTTACTAATGCGAGCATCTTTCTCCAATTTAGCTATTTCTCGTTTGATACGCGGAGCGATTGTCTCTCCGTCGCGCTCTACGCACTCATGGCATTTCATATCGAGCGTGTACATACGTCCCACGCAGTAGTTGGAGCGACCGCAACCGGCATGATAATGCGGGTTCTCTTGGACATGCTTCACGAAGTCCGGGTCTTTGATGAGCACATGCGCTATCTGGAACAGATCGAAGCCTTCATCCATGATCTGCTGGCAGTTATCGCCGCTTTGTACTCCTCCTACGTAGATGAGGGGTACATCCTTGATCTCCTTCTGGAAGATCTTCGCTTTGTCCATGAAATAGAGTTCTTTGAACGGCTGTGTAGGCAACATGATCTGGTGTACGCCGGGCACGTTCAGCCCCGCTTTGAGCCACCAGAACTTCTTCGTATCCATATAGTGTGCGAGCGTCTTATACGGCATTGCACCGCCAAGGATGGTCATCGGGCTACGGCTTACCGTACCGCCTGAGAGCACGATACCGTGCACCTTATGTTTCGCTATTTCCTTGGCAACCTTGATTCCCTCCTCGATGTCTGAACCATGCCAGCAGTCATCCCACATGTTCGTCTTGACAACGACTGCCATGTCGTCTCCTGCATGAGCCATTACCTCATCCAGTATCTCGTTCAAGAAGCGTACGCGATTCTCAAATGAACCGCCATACTGGTCATGACGATGGTTGGTACGCGGAGAGATGAACTGCGAGATGAGGTACGCATGACCTGCATGTATCTCCACGCAGTCAAAGCCGCACTTACGCGACCAGTCCACGGCTTCGCCGAACTTCTTGACGAGGTTCTTGATCTCCGACACACGCAGACGACGGTGGATAGTCGGGCTGTACAGGTTAAACCATGTATCGGCACTGACCGGCATACAATGACAAGTGTAGAAATGCGTCATGTTGCCGCAGTGTCCCAGTTGGATAGCTGCTTTCGCACCTTCCGCATGGATGGCGTCCGTCATGTGCTTCATGTCAGGTATGATCGCGTCTTGCACGTAGAGCTGACCGTTGAACGAGACACCGCTCAAGTCCACGGCACAGTAGGCAACAGTCGTCATACCTACTCCACCGCGCGCTACGGATACATGATAGTCTTGTAATTGCTGCGTGGGTTTGTTATCCCGCGCCATATTCTCAAAAGCAGCGCTGCGGACAATGCGATTCCGCAGCGTTATAGGGCCCAATTTATAGGGGGTGAAAAGTTTATTCATTTTTTCTTCGTGATCACGTGATCTCGTGATGACGTGATCAATATATAAATGGAATTATTCGTTTTAATTTCTTTTTATCAAACTCATCGGGGAACTCCTCTGCGTACTTATGGTAGATTGAGTTCGCACGCGGCACGAGGTTGCAGCAACTGAACCAGAAGAACAGCAGTCCGGCAAGCGACCAGGTGAGGATAGCAAATCCGAGCCATTCGGTGATTTCACCAAGATAGTTCGCACTCGTCACATATTTGTACAATCCTTGTTTGGGCAGATAATGGTTCGTGTCACCGGGCTGACGCAGATGACGAATCACATGATCCGAATGCATATTGATGATCCAACCCGTGAAGAAGATGAGTGTACCGATAATGAATTGCGGCGTGGTGATCCAACTTGGCGTGTACATCTGAGGATAGTAATGCGGCGCCAGATGGAAGAGCCAATAACCCTGGATATAGCCGTTGATCATGTTCCATACAACGGACAGCATCATGATTATTACCGGCATTTTTCCTTTGCCTTTAAGCAGGAGAGGGAAGATGAACGAACGCTGGAAATAATGGAACTCGAAGAACAGGAAGAACAGCCAGTACGGCGCTTGCTTGGTCACTCCTCCGTAGAGCGGGAAGGACTTGAAATAGAGATACAGCATCACGAAGAACACCGGACACTCCATCAGCAGCCAGCCTACTTTGTTGTTAATCGCCGGTCCCCATTTCTCCGAACGCATCTTACCGTAACCTGCGTCCACGAAATAGAGGGACACAAACACGACAAACCCTACCAGGAACATGATATAGAGCAGGTCGTAAAAGAAATCAATCGAGTATATATTTTCCATACGTTTGTTATTTTCTCAAAAGCAAAGTTACTTTTGCTATATTCTTATCCGGTACGTACCGGAACGAATAAAAGCCTGCAAAGGTACGAATATTTATTCGTATATGCAAAAAATCTTAACAATCGGACACTTTTTCTTTATATTGGCACACAAATAATCCGAAAATGATTAAAATCATTCCTATCCATTTGGCGGCAGGCAGATGCTCTCCGAAGAACAAAAACATCCATAAAGCCGTGAACATCGGTCGGATATTATTGAACGCATTCGCCTGCGTTACACCCACTTTGCGGAGAGCATAGCAGAAGAGGATAAACGCTATCACCGAGGCAAAAACGGTCAGGTAAGCAGTGCAGAGCAGAGCTATACTTAGTTGAGAGTTGAGAGTTGAGAGTTGAGAGAAGTCGATAGTAGCTAGTATAGAAGGGCCTTCTTTGAAATACCAGATCGGGATAAAGAAAAGCAGGCTCACACATTGTGCGTAAAAGATGAACGAGAGCGAACTGTAGCGTTCGGGCACTTTGCGCATCATGATAGAGTCGATGACCGCCGCTATAACCGCTGCAAACGCCAAGAGGATGCCCCAGTAGTTGCCTATCGAATAGTCGGTACTGCCGGCTAAGGTCAGGGCAAAAACACCGATTGTGGAAACAATAATACCCCATATATTGTATTTCGTCACCCGCTCTCTGAGCAGCAGTGCCGCAAAGACAGGACTGAGTAACGGACTGGTGGAGAGCAGCGTCTCGGCTATCGTCGGACTATTGAGCGCATCGTACGTAAAGGTCTCTAACAGGTAGTACAGGAAAGGCTGGCAGAAACCGGCTATGAGGAACAAAGGCAGGTCTTTCAGTTGCATACGTTGCAATCCGAAAAGCGCACTCTTATGGCATATGAGACCGATGATGAGCATGAGCAGTACAGAAGGAACAAAGCGCAGAATGATCATCGTGAACGGCGGTAAGACCGCCAGCGCATGCTTGATGGCGATGCCGCTGACGGACCAGATGACCATCGAAATGATTAGAGCGATGACGGCCACGTATTGTGTGTTATTCCTGCTAAACGGCATATCGTCTCATGTGTTTGTTTCAATAATCGTTCAGTCTCTACGGCTCTGGGTTGCGTCGTATCCGGATAGAGCGGTGCTCCGATGACGACTTGTGTGAGGGGTTCGTCTTTGGGTCCCAAGAAACGCCATATACCTGTTCGCGGTCGGTACGACACAGCACAGGGTATGATGGGTTTGCTGTATTTGTACGACATCGTGAAAGCCCCTTTCTGGAAAGGTCGCAGCGGTTTATACCAGTCCCAGCGCTTGGCTTCGGGGAAAATATGAAACCAGTATCCTTGTGCGTTGTATTGATCGAACGCGGCGTTGAACGCTTTCATAGCACTCAAACCTGCATCTGCTTCCGGAATAGGTATACCGCCTACCATCAGCAGGAAGACCTGATCTTTGGTACGGAAGTTCGGTGCAAACATCGGAATACGGGTCTTTGAGGACGCATGGATAGCGGTTAAGACCGATGCGCAGTCATGCCGGTAACAGTGATTCGCCACGGTGATTGCTCCATTACTCAGGTCAAACTGCTTCAACCACCGCCGTATTGGTCTGCTTGAACGATGCCATGCGTCTTCTGTTTCGATGCGCCAGCGCAAGCCGTACCGAATACGCAACACGACACCTAGGGTACGAAGCACGATTGCGTATCCCCATTTTATCAGATAGCGAATATGCCTGCCACCGTCGAAATACGGATAATTCGCATTTACTTCCGGAAAATCGCGATCGTACACCGGTTGGTACAACCCCACATACGGATTGTCTTCCGGATAGGCGATCGTCACGGGCGGTACGTACGTATCGGGAGTGACTTTGAGATCAATATATCTTTTATTTGTCATGTCGTCATTACGTCATGTCGTCATTACGACACCAATAAAAACTTCGCTCCTACATTGCGGGCGCTGGTTCCGTCTTTATCTTCCCGGTCACCCACGAAGAGTGTTGTCTCCGGCTTGGCGCCAAGCATCTCGAGCACGCGTCGCGCACAAGGTTCAGACGGCTTGAGTGCTCCTAATTCCGGAGCCGATATGAGTAGTTCAAACGGAGCCGGATCGATACCTAAAGCCTCCAGTTTCTCGTTCACGCAGCCGTAGTCGGAGTAGATAGCCAACTGCAGCCCTTTTGCTTGCGCCTCTTGGATGAGGGCCATTACTTCCGGTCGCGGATGATGGTACTTATGGATGAGTCGTATCATCGTAGGCATATAGACCGTATGGTACCACGTTGCCGCCAAGCTCCTACCCCACCAGTGTCCGCGCGCCATCATGCCGAAGAACGCACCGAAGAACTCCTCTTCGGACGCATACTGCACATAGTGCATGTTACGTCTTGCCCAGCGTTCGGCAGCCAGCATAGGCAGGCACCACCATAAGCGGCGCACCATACGGCGCGCCAAACCCGTCTTGTCGTACAACGTACCATCAAGATCGAGTACGACGCTGTGCACGCCGTTTAGCGCGTTCTTTCTGTCTGTCATCGATTCGATTCGCTCTTTCAATTACACCTTCGCTCAACTGCTCGAAGCGGCTCTCCAGACGTTGAAGCATGTTGAACTTATTTCTACGTTTCTCGTCCTGCATCAGGAGGTTGAACTTAAACTGTCCGTCACGGAAACCGTCCTTGAGACACGCGGCTTTAAAGCGTGCATAGGCATTAGACAGCAGTATATGCGCCTCGGGGTCGTGCAGACGGAACGACTGCCGTTTGCTCTCGTATTCGAGGTTGATATGCTGCAGTTTGGCATCCACCACTTTCGCAAAAGCATCCGCTTGTTCCTGCGTCGTCTGCTCGTCTGCGAACTCAAAATAGAAATGGTACTTGGACTCTTCTATATCGGCAAAACCTACAAAGAACTTGGTCTTGATGCCGGTCTCGTCTTCGGCCTGGTGCACAGCGTCCATGAACTGCGGTTCATACAACTTCTCGCCCGTCATGGAGACGATACCGTTCACTTTGGAAATCATATGCACCTTCGGTGTGTTCTTATAGAAACCGCCTACTTCCACGAGGTCGTTCATGTTATAGCGGAAGAGTCCCGAATAGGTGGTCACGTACGCGCAATAACGTTTACCCAACTCAAGCTGGTCGATCTGGAGGAAATGTTTGCGGGGACTATCCAACTCACTCTCCTCCACGAACTCGTAGTAATGGAATTGCGGGAAGAGCACCGACTCATTGCTCTCATCGAGCGAGAAACCGAAACGGCACTCGGTAGCGATATACCCTAACTCTTGGTAATAGGTCTTGTTCCAGTCAAACTGGTCCATGAACTTATCCATGTATATCTTGGTGTTTCCGCATTTCCAAGTGCTGAAATACTGCAACCACGGCCAGAAATCTTTGGGATACAGATGACCTTTCTCGGCCAGTATTTTCCTAAGCTCCGCCGCCCGTTCAGGTTTGGGAGATATATACGCATCGAGTTCCGAACGGATCTCGAAGGGAATGTCGAAGTCATCACAAATCGTCCCTTTCTCAATATCGGTGATCATCTCTTCGGTGTTCTCATTCATCACGCGCAACAGTTCGAGGATGGTAGAGGGGTTGGCTGTTGCCCAAAGCGTTACATCGCGATGCTGCATTGCCAGACGCATCAGCACATAGTTACGCGCCGTATAGTCGGGTATGGACATGACGGCAGCCGGGCCCGTATAGTGCTTCTTGATGATAGTCGGGATATCGCGCACGAGTACACCGCTGACAGCTCCGAAGAGCGTTCCGTCCGGTGCGTACCCTTCGCATTCCTTGCCTACCGTCGTGAATATATGTCCGCCGAAAATACGACTGCGGTGCTTGACGAAGTTCCAAGTCCATATATGACTCATCTTACCATACACGTCCTTGAGATACTTATGCGTCATGGGAATCCATTTGGGTTCGGAGGTCGTACCGGACGTCGTTGCGTACATTTCTGGTTTACCGGGGAAAAGAACATTCTCCTCACCATGCTTATGGCGCTCCACGTACGGACGCAAGGTCTCGAAACTGTTGTTTACCGGCACGTAGAGACGATAGAGCCGGAAGAGGTCTTCTGCGGTAGTAGCCGACAGAATACGGTCGAAATGATGCTCCTTGCCATAGACGGTATCACGGGAGATAGTGAGTATATCGCGCAATATCTTCTCTGCCGTATGACGGGGTTTACGGCTCCAGAAACGAAGACGCAGCGTCTGCGAACCGCCTACCAGCATCAACATCAGGTTGATGAGCCAAGGATAAGGCAACGCCCGACCTTCTTGATCTAAATAGGGTTTAAAAGTAGCCATAAGATACTATTTAACACAAATCGCGTGCAAAATTACAAAAAAATTTGCACATATGCAAAAAAATTGTGAAATTTAATCGCATTTACTTGTGTAAACAGAAAAATTTTACTAATTTTGCACAAAATTTTGACAAACATGAATAGAGACAATGTGGTTTTTGACGTCATTCGTCGTGAACGGGAGCGTCAGATGAAAGGAATTGAGTTGATAGCCAGCGAGAACTTCGTGAGCGACCAAGTGCTGGAATCGATGGGCAGTGTTCTGACTAACAAGTACGCGGAAGGCTATCCGGGTCATCGTTATTACGGTGGATGCGAAGTAGTGGACATCGTGGAGAATATCGCCCGTGACCGGTTAAAACAACTGTATGATGCCGAGTATGTGAATGTACAGCCGCACTCGGGTGCGCAGGCAAACATGGCGGTTTTCATGGCTTGTTTGAAGCCCGGTGACACATTCATGGGACTCAACCTCAGTCATGGCGGTCACCTCAGTCACGGTTCTGCCGTTAATTTCAGCGGTCTCATGTTCAATGCGATAGGCTACGACTTGGATCCCGAGACAGGTAGGGTCAACTACGACGATCTGGAACTCAAAGCGCGTACGCACAAGCCGAAACTGATCATCGCGGGTGCGAGTGCGTACAGTCGCGAATGGGACTATGCGCGTATTCGTCGCGTGGCCGATGAGATAGGAGCCATCTTTATGGTCGATATGGCGCACCCTGCAGGACTGATCGCTGCCGGACTGCTGGAGAACCCGCTCAAGTACGCACATATTGTCACGAGTACGACGCATAAGACACTTCGTGGTCCGCGCGGTGGAGTGATATTGATGGGCAAAGATTTTGATAATCCTTGGGGCAAGACGACGCCGAAAGGTGAGATCAAGAAGATGAGTGCCCTACTCGACTCTGCTGTTTTTCCGGGTACGCAAGGAGGACCGCTGGAGCATGTGATAGCCGCCAAAGCCGTCGCATTCGGCGAAGCCCTCACCGAGGACTTCAAGATCTATCAACGGCAAGTGAAGACCAACGCAGCCGTGATGGCACAAGCGTTCATGGATAAGGGTTATAAGGTCATTAGCGGAGGAACGGATAATCACTCGATGCTGATTGATCTGAGGACTAAGTTCCCGGAGTTGACCGGTAAGGTAGCGGAGCAGGCACTAGTCAGCGCGGATATCACAACGAACAAGAACATGGTTCCGTTCGATAGCCGCTCGGCTTTCCAGACTTCCGGTCTAAGGTTCGGTACTCCTGCCATCACTACGCGCGGTTTGAAAGAAGACCAGATGCCGTGGATAGTGGAGTTGATAGATAGAGTGCTGCAAGACCCGACAAGCGAAGCAGTCATCGCATCGGTACGTGAAGAGGTGAATCGCGAGATGACCCGACATCCGCTCTTCGCATGGTAAAAGAAAATCCTCCGCAGTAACGGAGGATTTATTTATTAATTTGCCTTAGCCTTCCTAAAATGGTTTGGAGTCATACCCGTATGTTTCTTCGTGTACTGGCAGAAGAAACTGGCATTCGGGAACTCCATCATGCGTGCAACCTCACGGATAGGCAAAGTTGTATTACGTAGGTAATGTTTCAGTTCTGAAACTGTGACATCAGCTATCCATTCGCCGGCCGACTTACCGCTGCGATCCTTGCATATCTCAGACAGATATTTGGGCGTGATATCCAGCTGCTTTGCATACCACTGCACCTCGCGTTTATGCGGGTACTGCTGCAGCAGACGGGTGAACTCCCGGAAAGTATAATCGCTTTGGTTAATCGACATACGTTCCACATTCGGATAGGAGATGAGTGACATCTTGTCGATATAATTGAGCATCTCCATCGTTGCTCCTCGCGCAATCAACTTCATGATCTGGAGACGGTATTGCGTCGGGTGATCCTGCAACTGCAATACCAATAGATGGAAATAGGTGTAGAAGAAATCTTTACTACTCTCGCTCAAGGGGAACAAAGGATGCCCCTTGATAAACTCCTGCTTCGCGTACCAGTTCGGCTCAACGCGCATATGTTCGAACATGATCTGATCATAGATAGAAGCATCTATAGTCACCTGCTTGAACTTAAAATCAGGAGACATTAGGTACGGACCTAACTCGTGTGCGAAATCCGGAATACGCACAAACATCTCGCCGGCATTAATACGCAGCATCGAACCGTGGAAATACACATCAATGAATCCCTCTTCGCAAAAGATGACCGTCATCGTCTTCGTAGAGGTGGTTCTCGTCTCACGACATACGCGGAATCCTTCTTGTTCGTCTGTCAGAAAAATGTAATCTGTAAATAACGTCATGGGTGTACAATTATCAATTTCGCGACAAAAGTACAACAATTTTTGCAAATACGCAAATTTTTTGTCATTTTTTTTGTATATTTGATTATTTTTTTGTAATTTTGCAGCAAAATTAGCATTTGTTATGAAAAAAATCACTCTTTTTGCGCTTTTTGCATGTATTCTGATTAGTTGTGGTTCGAATACCGAACGCTTACTTACTTCGGCAACGGGTTCGATATACGAATGTCTTGTTGTAGGCAACGGTGCGCCGCGTGAGGCAGCTGCCGCTACGATGGGGGCAGATATGTATGGCCTACCCCAAATGGAAGCGTTTTTCACCGTGACACAAGTACAGACTAACCAGTTTGATGATTTCCTCAAATCGACGCGTAATATCTTGTTGCTGGACATCAATCCGCATAAATACACGCAGGTCAAAGTGCTCAAGTCGCGTGACGTATGGTCCAAGCCGCAAGCCATGATACGAATTCAGGCACCGGACGATGAAGCGTTCCTCGCTTATTGGGAAACGAATGGAGAAGCCGTTCGGGAATGGTTTGTGCAGGAAGAGTTAGCACGTCAGATCCGTTTCTATCGCGCGAATACAAATAAGGACGCACGCGCGAAACTTCAAAAGCAAGGCTACGATATGCTTATCCCGGAAGACTTCATGCTCATCATGGACACTTGTCTAAATGACAAAATGGTAAATAACCAAATGGTAAATGTTCTATGGTGTTGCAATAACAAAGGTCCGATGCGCAAGGACATCGTAGTGATGAGTTATCCCTATACAGCGCAAGAGCAGTTCAGCAATGATTCGATCATCGCCATGCGTAATGCGGTATTGGGACAGATTGTGAGCGCGCAAGTAGAAGGAAGTCATATGGGCACCGAATACAAACATTTCCCGCCTGTCAGTCGGCAGGTGCCTGCATTGCGCGACTCGATTGGTGGGTTCTACGCGATAGAGACACGCGGTCTATGGAAGATACTGGACGGTGAAGCGATGGGAGGACCGTTCGTGAGCCTGACCCGACTGGACCAAGTGAACGGTCGCGTTGTAACGGCCGAGACATTCCTTTTTGCCGCAGGACAGAAGAAACGCAATGCCTTAAGGCAGTCGGAAGCGATCCTCTATACGCTCCAAATGCCGAATGAACGGTGAGCCTATCTCATATCTATCGCTGATCAGTTGCTGCTTAGGCATCTGTTCAGTCGTTTTAGCATCACGACGTAATATTCTCACGTTTGCGTTCGGTTTTGCACAAGTGTTGACCTACACCTATCTATGCTGGACCCAACGCTTCTACGGCGAGATTGCAATCAATGCCTATTATTTCGCCACGATGATCTATGGGGTTTATGTGTGGAAAAAACGGTTAGTGGTTAGTGGTGAGCGGTTAGTGGTAGAACCACGCGGACTGCAACCTTTCGTATTGATTCTGATTATTGTTACTACCCTACTCGGTTCATGGCTTACGGGCTACAGTCTCGCGCTTTGGACGGATGACACGCAGCCTTACTTGGATGCTTTTACGACAGTACCTGCACTTGTGGCACAGGTACTGATGATTCTCGTCTATCGCGAGCATTGGTTCATTTGGCTGGCGGTGGATATCGTGAGTGTGATCATGTGGATCCGCGCCGGTGATTATTTCATGGTGGCGCAATACGCGATTTGGTGCGCTAACTGCGTATATGGCATCTTCCAATGGAAAACGCTTACTTCTTCTTCGGAGCGGATTTAAACAACTCTTGGGGTTTGGCAGACATCTGATCTACCGCCTGATAGTCCCATTCCTCTTCAAAATCCCAATTACTCTTGGTCTGAATACTCTTCGGGAAATAATAGATGGGTTCCGGCTGACGATGCTCCGGCCAATTACCCGTTGTCCACTTGCCGTCTCCATTCTCGTCAATGTACAGGCGCATGTAATAGGTCTCGGGAGTCAGGTACTCGAATAACGCTCCTTCTGTAATAGCCGGTAACTCGCGCAAGACATTATCCTGTTTGTCTAACACCTGTATGCGTGCATTCGGCACGAAGGGGTTTAGTTTGACTCGCAAGGTTGAATAGTCGGATTCGTTCTTCAATTCAAAGGGATAACTGCCGGCTATATGCGTGATGTCATACACGTCATGCAAGGCACCACTGTCGATGCGCAACTCGTAGTTAGCACCGGGTTTGTAGGTAGCCAAGAAAAGAAGTTCCATAGGAAGAGTGTCATATGGCGCCAACTCAAATGGGATAGGTGTGAAGTCCGTTTCGTTCTTTTCCATCAGGTGAATCGAGTCTTTCTCGATACGCGCCAAAGGAGTTGTACAACACAGTCGTAAGGTGTCGTATATCTCAAATCCTTTGCGGGCATTGGTTTTGATATCCAATCGTCGGTTGCGGTTACGTCGTTCTTGCGCCTCCCGCATCTTGGAAGTCAACTTTGGCGCTCGCCATATAGCCCGTAAGGTGTCCGTGTTCCATTCCAAGTTAAACACCGAGTCCGTACGACGGTAACGGGCTTCGAAGAACAGGGAATCCTGCCTGATGGATATGCTGTCCAAGAGCCATAAAGTGATTGTATCGCGGTTCTTTGAGACTTGCATGTGATAGGACACACTGTCCGTTAAGGGACGGAGTTCCATCAGGCTGTCCGGAGAAGCAGAGAAAGAGATCTGTATGCGATGCTGCTCATCGCGTGAGGTGCGCTGCATATACACCTTCGGTTTAAACTCTTTAAACAACAGCAGCTGCGCCCCCTTCACCACTACACTATCCAAACTATCAACTCTTGACTCTTGGTTCTCGACTCTTGACTCACCACTAACCGTTATCGGTTCTTCCTGAAACGCCAAAGCCTCGCCTATGGTTAGACGGTAGTCTTTACTCATATCTTCCACCGCATAGAGACGATAGGTCCCCGGATGGATATTGGCGATGCGGAAGAAACCTGCCGAGTCGGTTTTGGCGATACGCAAGAAAGGTTGCGAGACGAATGCCGAGTCCTCCATACTACTATGAATACCCACCAACACGCCTTTCACAGGGTTGAGGGTCGCAGCATCATAGACGTAGCCCGTCGTCTCCAAAGTATCGATCTCATTGCCGGTAGAGAAATAATACGAGAATCCATGCAGCGGTACTTTCTCGTGGTAGTCGCATACGGCGTCACCGAAATCGAGCGTATAAGTGGTACTATCTCGTAAAGTGTCCTGGAACTGTATCAACAGTTTCTTTCCCCATGCTTTAACGTCCGGAGGTGTTTGTTGAGGCGGGGACATGAGGAGGTTAGACGATACATCATTGAGTTGCAGGTACTCGTTGAACGTCACCTCGATGCGTTTGCCTTTGAACTCCAAGGTCCCGGGTTCCGGATCGTATCGCAAAGGTACAGGAGGAATCGTATCTTTCGGTCCTCCTTGCGGTCCGATTCCCCTGTTCGCACAACTCGCCAATATCAGAGCCGCAACAAGAAAATATAACGTTTTACGTAGTAAAACCATTTTAACCCTTTAACTATTTAACGGTATAACGTCGTACCCTTTACCAATCAGCCATTCGATCACAAGCGGTAAGACCTCCAGCATCCGCTCATTCGACTTGATCGAATCATGAAAATTGATGATACTGCCCGGTCTCGTCTCACGCTGAATCTGCGCTAACATCTGCTCCGGTGTTCGTGTAGGTTCATAGTCTCGCGTCAGTATATCCCAATAAATCAAATTATAACCCTTTCGATGGAGTGCTACACGTTGACGAAGCGTTGCCTTCCCGTAAGGAGGTCTGAATAGGTCTGTACTCTGTACTCTGTCAGCGCAGCGGTCCGTATTCTCCATATATTCCTTAAACGGGGTCTTCCATCCTTTGAGGTGGTTATAGGTATGATTTCCGATTGCATGACCGGCTTTGACTACCTGCTCGTACACCTCGGGATGCTTGTCGATGTTCTCTCCCACCATGAAGAACGTTGCTTTCACACCATACTTGGCGAGGATCTCCAGCACTTTAGGTGTCACCTCCGGAATAGGACCGTCATCGAAGGTCAGATAAACACTGCTACCCGTACGGAAAACCGCGTACGGGTAGAGTGCCTGAAATATGTCTTTGATTCTTACCAAGCGAGTGAAGATGCGCCTAAGATAGCGGCATCGCTGTCTTTGAGAATCGAGATAGATACAGGAATCTTACCCTTCCAGATCGGCATTAAGTTAGCATCCAAAGCCTCACGGATCGGATCCATGATCCAATGACCAGACTTGGTCAGGCCACCGAAGAGGATGATGGCTTCCGGACTCGAGAAATGCACATAGTCTGCCAACTTCTGACCCAGCAGATGACCCGTATAATCGAAGATCTCTTTTGCTACCAGATCACCCTTCTCGGCTGCGTCGAATACATCTTTGGAAGTGATATGATCGATGTCCGCTACATTACGCAGCAGTGTCGGTTGCGTTGTAGAAGTAACGATCTCTTTCGCGGTACGTGCTACACCCGTTGCCGAAGCATAAGCTTCTATACAACCCTTCTGACCGCATCCACAGAGACGTCCGTTACCCGAATGGTCGATCTTGCAGTGACCTAACTCACCGGCAAAACCGTCGTGACCGTAGAGCAACTTACCGTCGATGACGATACCCGAACCTACACCTGTACCGAGTGTGATGACGATGAAGTTCTTCATGCCGCGTGCCGAGCCGTAGATCATCTCTCCTTGTGCTGCTGCGTTGGCGTCATTGGTGATGGTGCATTTAACGCCCATGCGCTCGCTGATCAGTTTAGCGAACGGAACGACACCTTTCCACGGCAGGTTCGGTGCCTGCTCAATACAACCCGAATAGAAATTACCGTTCGGTGCTCCACAACCGATACCGACGATATCGCTCATCGTCAGACCCTCATCTTCTACCAAACGCTTCATGCCGGCACATAGTGCATCGCAGTACTCGTCAATATCAGGATACTGCTGCGTAGGGATAGAATTGCTACGTAATACTTGACCTTCGTCGTTAACTAAACCAAACTTGGTGCCTGTACCACCCAAGTCGATACCTAATGCGTACTTTTTCATTGTTTTAGATTATTTTGTAAAAAATTCAAAATTCTATTATGCATATGTTGCGCGTTGTTGCCTTTGCGCAAGAAATGATTATCATCCGGGTAGAGTTGCATCTCAAACTGCTTGTCAGCTTCTACCAACGCGCCGATATACTGCATCGTATGCTGCACATGCACGTTATCGTCTGCCGTACCATGAATGATAAGCACGTTACCCGTCAGGTTTGCCGCTTTATTGATGAGCGATGACGACTCATACCCCCGACCGTTCACTTGCGGACGACGCATGAACCGCTCCGTGTAAGCGCTGTCGTACAGTCGCCAGTCGGTCACGGGTGCAATCGAGACACCTGCCTTGAACGGATGGTTCTTCTGACTCATTGTGTACAGCGTCTCGTAGCCTCCGTAACTCCAGCCCATGATAGCCATCCGCTCGCCGTCTATATCCGGTCGTTTGGCTATCTCATTGGCTGCTGCAATCAGGTCTTCCGCTTCTTTCTGACCGAGACTCATATAGGTCTCATTACGCCATACCCTACCCTTACAATCCGAACCGCGCGGATCAACGATGAGCACCGCATATCCGGCTTCAACCAGCGCGTACTCAAATTTCTTACGCCAACGGTTAAGCACCCGTTGACTCGCCGGACCGCTATAATGCATCACAACTAAGGGAGTCTGTACTCTATATTCTGTATTCTGTATTCCAGGAAGAAGTAACATTGCCTCTAAGCCGTTGATGGTCAGCATCTGCGGTTCAGGTAAGTTATTCGCTTTCCATGCCTCACGAACCTCGGCATTATCTTCGATCACCCGTTCCGCTTTCCACTTTCCTCTTTCCACTTTCCACAGAGTATATTCATTCGGCTGCTCAAAACTTTGGAAACATTCAATCATCCTTGTCCCATCTTCGGAGAACCGTGCACTATGCATTCCTTCGCCTTCTGAAAGTTGAATACTGACTACTGATTTCTGGAAACTGACTGCATAGATCTGCCGTGTTGCAGGAGTCGGAGCGGCTTGATAGTAAAGCGTCTGGGTCTTTTCGTTGAAGGCATATAGTGCTGTCACGTCTATACCTTCCGGCGTCAAGGCACGTTGTTCGATACCTTGTTGATTATACAGATAGGCTCTGCGCCAGCCATCTTTCTCGCTCAGCACGATGAAGCGGCCGTCACTCAACCATTTCCATTCATCGAACAGGCTATAGTCCATGAAGTATTTCTTACTCTCCTCTTGGTAGAGCGGATGACTGACGGTCGATTTGGCATTGCAGCTCAACACTTCCATCTTCGTTTGGTCCCTAATGACACGCAGCACTAAGACTGTGTTCTCATCTCTCCATTTCAAGCGCGGAAAATAAACATCCGGGCTCTCAACTTGTAAGCGCTGAATCCCTTTTGTTGCCACATCATACACGCATACGGAAGCCTTTGCATTCTGACATCCCGCTTTGGGATAGCGTAACGATTCTGCCGTAGGATACTGTGTGTCGGAATAAACCTCCCAACTGAAAGTAGGCACTTCTGATTCATCAAGTTTAACAAACGCCAGCATTTTCGAATCGGGAGACCAAGCGAAGAGGCAGGTTGTACCGAACTCCTCCTCATACAACCAATCAGCAATGCCGTTGATGATGTCGGTGTTCTCGTCCTTCGTTACCGCTACTTCGGTACCGAAATCAAGTTTATGGATAAACAAATTGTTTTCTTTGGCAAACGCCACATAACGCCCGTTGGGTGACATCACAGCATCGCGCACTTTGCCGAAGACCATACCTTCGCCGAGTTGTTTGCGCGTATGGCGCATGGTATCAATAATGAACCAATCTGCCACTTCCGAACGACGGAAGATCTGCTCTTCGTTCGCTTTCTCCAACCGATACCGACCGGTAGCCTGCACCCCAAGAATGCTATCTTGTTCTGCAACCGACAGTGCATTCGCAGTATATTCGCCTGCCAATATGCCTTGTAGAACTGTTAATATAATTGCAAAAATCTTCATTTCAATCTTAGATATTTTTGTCCGTCATGAATAATTAACTCATAATTTCCAAACGGAATAATCCACTCTCCATTAACCTCTAACCCCTCACCACTAACCGTTATAAGTCCCTGTGAACTCTCGGGATGGCACGTATATACGGGTTCTTGCAGCCCTGTGGAAACAGATACTGGTGTCAGTACAGTCGATGCTTGCTCGACATCTCCGGCATGTTGCAAGCCTGTATAATACCCCGTATTTTCATCCAACATTCCGGGCAATAAGACATAGTTTTTATTGTTATTCCGCATATAAAAAACTGTCTTATCGTCCTTATGGAACACGCACCATTTTGATTTTTTCTGAACCAAATTAGTCCCACTATATCCGACATAGATGCCGGTCTTAACGTGCTGGATAGTAGCCGTGTCGCCTGGGGCATTGAATTCTACATAATAATGCTGGTTTACGTCGGCAATGCTGGCATAAACACTCTTCATTCGTCCGTTTTCAGAAAATCCGGACATAGCCAAATTATCGAAACTGTTTACATACACATACTCACCCGATTCTAAGGTTGTTTGATAAACCTTCTCCGGCGAGTTGTCGTAGCGATACACTGCCCAAAGAGAACAGTCTTCATCGGGATAAAACGTCTTTCCCCCTGCATATATATCGATGTCCGAAGATGCGCTCCAGAACTCCCATCTGCACCACCCCACAAACTTCCAAGTCTCTTCGTCATCCAATTTCGGCAACTCGACACCGCTCATTCCGTGCTCTTCGGTCATCGTGTCATATACGTTCGTTCCACGCATCAGTGTCACCGTACGCGGTTCGGTCGGAGCCCAATAAATCACATATTTCTCTATGTATAGGGAGTTCTCAGTGCCGGTTAACGTGATCTGCAATGAGCTCACACTATTGATCGGCAGCTCCGTCAACGGAAGCGGATGAAAATTCGCATTGTCGTATGCACCAAACCAGTCCTTGAACGTCCCTTCTTTGCTTGTTACCGCGCTGCCGTTCACCGTCACATCAAACCTTCCTGCTCCTTTATTCTGAGTAGACCGCACATACACCTCTATCTTCTCTACCGTCAAGCCGCCCAAGTTACCCAGCGTCAACTCCGCTACATCTGTCGCACGCACTTGCCCCTTTTGATAACTATTAGAATAACTCACTTCTATATCATAGGGCCAAGTACCATCTCCTGATACTAAGCTCTTACTCTCCACCGTCCACGTCATCACACCTAATAAGATCAACAACAATTTCATCGTCGCATAGTTTTATTGATTTTGGGCGCAAAGATACTACTTTTTTTTGATATACGCAAATAATTCGATGGAATAATTTGGATATATGCGAAAAAAGCAGTAATTTTGCAGGCGATTTGCGTTATGTGGACTATATTAGCGTTTATATCTGCCCTTTGTTTGGGCTTTTATGATGTCTCCAAGAAGATCGCGCTGCGTGAAAACCGCGTGATAGACGTGCTGACCATCAGTGTCTGCGTGTCGGCATTTTTCTTGTCTATTCCGCTGATGCTGTCGCGTATCTATCCGGAAATAATGATGGACACGCATTTCTATGTCCCGCGCATGGACAGTACAGCGCATGTTTATACGATCCTTAAATCGGTAATCGTGCTTAGCAGTTGGGTTTTCGGGTATCTTTCGCTTAAACATCTGCCGATTTCGGTCGTCAGCCCCATGCAAGCCACACGACCTATGTGGACTTTAGTGGGTGCGTTGCTTATCTTTCAAGAACACCTGAATAGTTGGCAGTGGATTGGTATTTTGTTAGCGATAGGAAGTATTTTTATGTTTTCGTTTGGTAAAAAAACAATCACCAATAACCAATCACCTACCACCAATAACAAATATTACTATATTTGTTTAGCCTTAGCTATTATTCTGGGTGCATGTTCGGGGCTATATGACAAGTACCTTATGCGGCGCTATGACCATAATGCCGTGCAGGTGTATTATACACTCTATCAGGCGATTATGATGCTGATTACGTGGGCAATAATAAATCGCAAAGAACTATCACCAATGACCAGTAACCAATCACCTTTACAGATTAAAAAGTTTGGAGTGATAGTTCTAATCAGCCTCTTTTTAATTATCTCCGATAATGTCTATATGCTGGCTTTGCGTGATCCCGATTCGATGATTGCTGTGGTCAGTACCATTCGTCGCGGCGGTGCAGTGATTGGTTTTGCGTACGGCCTGCTCTTCCTAAAAGAAACCGACCCTGCACGCAAAATCTGGTGCATGGTCGGAATCCTGTCCGGACTTGTTTGCCTGGCATTAGGCTCATTGTAAACCCTTAAACAAGTGCCTTAACCAGTTGTTCTGTCGTGCCCGAAAGCAGATCTATCGGTGCCAGTTCAATCATGGTCTTGGCTCCATAAGCGCCCCGCTCTTTTAGACGGATAGCAGCACGCGCACAAGAGACAAGTACCTGACCGGTCAGAGCAGGATTATTGATGGTCATGTTGAACTCAAAACGCTGATTATGTGTATCTCCGCTTACCCCGTTACGAACGAGATTAACGCCATGCGCAACGTTATTGAGGGCATCAATGCTTTCCACCGGAATGACATGCGTCTCATCGTGGGCGAAATAATCGTCTGCTAAGATAGCCGCTTCAACGGTCTTGAAATCAGCCCCCTCTTCGAGTTCGATATAGACCATACGACGATGGATTCCTGTGCCCAGAGGAATGGTCATCGACAGCGCGTTCTTGACGCCTTTGATGGCCTTGGCAGCGACCGTGTGTCCCATCGAACGACCGGGACCGAAATTGGTGTAGGTCAAGCCTTTGGGCGCAAGAGCTAATAAAATAGCCCGCACCATACTGTCGCTTCCCGGATCCCAACCGGCAGAAATAATGCTGACGGCTTTATGGGTTTGGCAGACGGGGTCTAAAGCCGAACGAAGTGACCAAATCTGTCCATGTATATCAAAACTGTCAACAGTGCATATACCGCGTGCAGCAAGCACAGCTGCGAACTTCTGCACCTCGCGCGTAGGCGTACAAATCAGTACTGCGTCTGCGTCGATACAATCCAGACAGTCGTTATGGTGATAGATGCCGGCTAATTCCAAATCCGGTGCAGCTTTGATGGCTTCTTCGGCAGCTTTTCCAATGTTGCCGTAGCCTAAAATGGCGATTCTTTTCATTTTATTCAACAGTTACAGATTTTGCTAAATTACGTGGTTGATCGACGTCGCAGCCTTTGACGACCGCAATGTGGTATGCTAACAATTGCAGCGGGATGACAGTGAGGAGCGGCGTAAGGCACTCTTCGGTCTGCGGCACTTCGATGATATAGTCGGCTATCTTGCTGACCAGTTCATCTCCTTCGGTCACAACCGCGATCACCCTACCCTTACGAGCCTTGATCTCCTGGATGTTACTTACCACTTTCTCATACGTACCGCAATGCGGTGCGACCACAACGACCGGCATCTCTTGCGAGATCAGGGCTATAGGTCCGTGTTTCATCTCCGCAGCCGGATATCCCTCGGCATGGATATACGAAATCTCTTTCAGTTTGAGGGCACCTTCCAGAGAGACGGGGAAGTTGTATCCGCGCCCCAAATAGATAAAGTTCTGGGCGTAGGTAAAGGTCTTGGCGAAATCGGCAATTCGTTTGTTTTGACCCAGCACTCGTTCAATCTTATCGGGTATTTGGCCAAGTTCGCGCACAATACGAAGATATTGTTCTTTGCTCATTGTACCCTTTTCGCGACCGATACAGAGCGCAAGCATCGTGAGTGCAACCACTTGTGCTGTGAAGGCTTTGGTGCTTGCGACACCTATCTCGGGACCTACATGCGTATAACATCCGCTGTCCGAAACACGCGGGATAGAAGCACCGACGACGTTGCAGATAGAGAAGATGAACGCTCCTTTGGACTTGGCAAGTTGGATCGCCGCAAGTGTATCGGCTGTCTCACCCGACTGCGAGATGGCGATGACGACATCGTCTTTGTTGATGACCGGTTTGCGGTAACGGAACTCGGACGAGTACTCCACTTCGACAGGAATCTGTGCGAACTCTTCGATGGCGTACATGGCAATGAGACCTGCGTGCCACGAAGTACCGCAAGCTGTGATGATGATACGCTTGGCGTTGAGGAAACGGTCTTTGTTATCGATAAAACCGGACAGCGCGATATTGTCCTGCCGCACGTTTACACGACCCCGCATAGAGTCGGTCAACGTACGTGGCTGCTCGAAGATCTCCTTGAGCATAAAATGCGGATAGCCACCCTTCTCCAGTTGACTCAGCGACAACTCCAGACGCTTGATTTCCGGCGTTTTCTGTACATTACCAATCGTCGTGATGTCCACTTCCTCGCCTAAACGCAGCGACACAACCTCTTCATCTTCGATATAGATGACCTTGTCCGTGTATTCGACGATAGGCGTGGCGTCCGAAGCCAGGAAATACTCATCTTCTCCGATACCGACCACCAGTGGAGAACCTTTGCGGGCAGCAATAAGCGTGTCCGGGTGGTCCTTGTCCAACACAGCTATCGCATACGCGCCTACCACCTGCTGCAAAGCCAACTGCACTGCCGTCTTCAGGTCCACATGCTGATCCACCTGCGTGTACTCAATTAGTTGTACCAGCACTTCGGTGTCGGTGTCGGACTTGAAGGTGTACCCCTGCTCCATCAAACCCGCTTTGAGCACTGCATAGTTCTCAATGATGCCGTTATGAATGATGGCAAGGCGTTCACTCTCCGAGTAATGCGGGTGCGCGTTAACTGTGTTCGGTTCTCCGTGCGTTGCCCAGCGCGTGTGCGCGATACCTATATTACCGCACGTGTCCTTGTCGGCACAGAAAGCCTCCAGTTCGGACACCTTACCTTTCGCCTTATAGACATTGAGACACCCCTGCTCGTTGATGAGCGCCACGCCTGCACTGTCGTATCCGCGGTACTCCAGACGATGCAGACCTTTGATCAAAATCGGGTACGCTTTGCGTTTACCTATATATCCTACTATTCCACACATTTTTATTTACGATTT
>Ga0310690_10002489_pt1 | contig 29750 bp, 54 predicted proteins | sample AusTroGonzalo_MG_2_FD_207661 | JGI IMG/M metagenome (GOLD analysis project Ga0310690, IMG submission 207661) | Bovine rumen microbial communities from tropical cattle in Woodstock, Queensland, Australia - Gonzalo_04 (v2) (version 2) | ecosystem: Host-associated > Mammals > Digestive system >...
CTTTGAAATTTATCTTTGCACCAATCTTAAATGCATTTGAGCCATTTGTTACTGCTATATTCTCTACCACGCTATCTACATAGTTATAGAAGGCGTCTATATCAACATTACGCAGTTTTTCTACATCACCGGGCACTTCACATACTGACGTTACAATTTCAAGTTCTCTGGTATCTCTACAGTCTGCATACTCGGCTATTTCTTCTGGTGTATAACTGTGCATGTGAAAGATTGTACCTCTACTTTTTATTGTATCAAGTAACTGGCTTTCATCTTGCACCGTCATTACAAAATATGCATTGTTAGGTGGTTCTTCTGTTATTTTGAGAATTGCATTTTTAGATGCCGAAGACATATTTTCTGCATCGGGTATGATATACATATATTTGTATGGTACTTTATATGCTTCTGTTATCATAGACCTAACAGTATCTACTTTCACATCTGGCAGTTGTACTACTTGCATATCCATCTTTTTTGCTATTTCTTTTGCAAGTGTCTTTCTACCACTTCCTATTAGACCTACAAATATAGAAAATCTTGGATATTTCTCTCTGCTTATAAGATTGTCTATATCATCTATTAGTGATTTTTGACCTATCATTTATTCTCCTCTGCTTTATTCCAATGAGTTATCAATCTGTTACATCCAGGACATATATCTGGATAATCTTCATTTATCACTTCAATGTCTGCACCGCAGTCATTACATGTAAAATGTCTTATTCTGCCTTTTGCTAATGCCTTCAATCTCTCTTGCTCTAATGTTTTACCATTTCTACGACCTACATTAAATGTTATTATCTGTGCCATCATCAACCTCCAATAATAATGTTGCCTCAATCACATACTTCGGTGATGTGTCCCACTTTATATCTGCATTGAGTTTTATTATTGTGGTCAACAACTCTTTCAATCTCTGTTTCTCCCAATCACCATTAAATTCTTCTAAATCATCTTTATATGTATTAGGAATGTTTACAAAATGAAAATCACCGAGCATAAGATATTTATTTACGTCCAGTAGAAATTGCATATAGGATTTCATAAATATCTTTAAGTCTTTCCCTTGCTTATGCACATTTTCTACTATAGATATTATATCATACCCGTTATTCTCCAATACACAGGTTGTAAGTTCAAACATCGTATCAAACTCATTTAACCCTAATGCTTGTACTATATTCTCCATAGTTAAATCTTGATTATATGAAAAGCACTTATCCATCATTGTTATAGCATCTCTCATACCACCATCGGCTATCTTCGCTATATACTCTATCGCATCATGGTCAATAGTTATATCTTTAACATTATAAAATTCTGTTAAGGCTATATGGTGCAATCTGTCAAAAATACCCTGCTGACTTATTCTCTGGAAGTCATATCTCTGTACCCTACTTAATATTGTCTTCGGTATCTTCTGCGGGTCTGTTGTACAAAATATAAATATTGACTTTGCTGGTGGTTCTTCTATCAGTTTGAGAAGTGCATTCCATGCCGCATTTGATAACATATGGCACTCATCTATAATAAATACTTTATATTCACTATCGAGGCTCTTTGTCTTTGCCTGCTTTATCAATTCTCTGGCATCTTCTACACTATTATTACTTGCCGCATCTTGCTCAATGGGATTACCTTCACCCTTGTTAATCTCATTCGCAAAAATGCGGGCACAAGTTGTCTTACCTGTACCAGCACCACCTACAAAAAGATATGCGTTCTTTATTGTGCCTGTTGATAACTGTTGCTGGAGTATCTCTTTGATTGTAGTCTGCTCTACTACATCATTCCATGTATTAGGTCTATATTTTATCGCAAGTGATTTAATCGCCATTCTTTATCTCCTTATATATCTTATGGTCTGAAATGCGTTTACCTGTAACTACTTGACATATAGCATCATGGTCAACTTCATTCAATACACCATTCAATAACATTTCTGCCTGAACATCTTTTCTGATAATCTGTATCAACTGCGATACCTTAATCTCAACTCTATCTTCGGCACTAAATACATCAACTATTCCCATGTTATTCTATCCTCCCACGATAAACATATTTTGCATATTGACAAGTATTACCATTTCTATCTTTTGCAAGTTCTGTCTTGGTTTCTATATCATAACCTTGCTTACGAAGATTACATATTATGGATGCTAATCTTGTCGCACCGTACTGCTGAATTGCTTCCCATGAAGTTATCATACCATATTCTCTTAAATGCTCTAATACCTGCTTTGTTTTAGTCATCTTCTTCCTCCATTTCTGTATTGACTACATCAATGGCAATTCTTGAAGGCTTCTTTGCATCTTCATTAGATACCATGTGAGATAATGCAATACTGGCAAAACTGACTGCTTCTTTGGCATCATCAAACTCAAACCACGCTTCATTGTAACTTACCCTAACTACTACTCGATACTTAACCATTTTCTTCCTCCTTAAAATATTTCTTCCGCACATGCTTCAGGTGGATAACAACTATAAACATCATCCTCAACTATATTTTCTAAAAACCAATTTACTGCTTTTGCCTGTTCTTCTGTCATTAAAACCGCTCTTGAATAATTGTTATTATCGTTTGTGCAGATATATACATTCTTATCCATTTTCTTCCTCCTTCTTTAACAACTCCAATAGTATCACAAAAAGTTTTTCAGAAATAACGTAAAAGTTTTTTTCATCACCAAAGTTGAAGGCCAATGCTGAATAATCTTTGCCCATAGCAAATCTTTCTTCTTCATTCTTATCAAGCCATTCTCTTTTTATTGTAAAGGATTTCTGTTCTTTGATAACTGTCTTTGCTTCTATCAAGAATTGGTCTGTTCTTACATCACCCTTACTAAATGCAGTTGCACCACTATTTGCAGTTTGTTTACCACCAGTTACCTTTGCGATATGCTTTTCTTGTTTATTACTGTAAAATCTTGTACTGAAATTTTTAGGTCTCATCTTTTCTTCTCTTTCATTATACTACACGTTTATTGCCATTACAACAGGTATCAGAATAACTTCATTGAACCAGTTTTCTTATCAGCCGCGGGTTTATTAGAGGTTTCAAAATTTTTAAATTCGGGATTTAGCAACCATTTTGCTTTTTTGACCACCCATTCATCTTTCAGCGGTAGAAATGCTCCTGTACTTGCATCCCAATCTTTAAACTCTGCATAATACATTACCCGTCTTGATATATCTGGATAATCCTCTTGAAGTTTCTTCAACTCTCTTGCCCATTCATCCCACTTTTTATCTGTGATGATGTTTCTATCCATCTCATAATAAATGCAGGAATGAATTAGTAATTGCAATCGCCTCTGTTGTATCTTCTCGGCTATCTTTAGTTGTTCGCCTTCAAATATCTTATACGTCTTTTGCATCTTTCACCGCGTAATGTAATTCCCAAGTTTTTATAGCCGCAAGAGTTAAATCTCTATCGTGCTTCTCATAGATAGAACCTAAACATAATCTGCAATGTATCTTTTTGGGAACTGCATATAGATTATCCTTACTAAAGTTCTGTGTATCACCATCAAGAAATACTACTATATAACCTTCTGGTAGAGTACCGTTATACTTCTCATATTCTATCTGATGTTTTGCCTTAAAATCTCTATGCTGATTTCCAGTATCTTGTATCTTTACATATGTATATCCTCTTGGATTAGTATATTCATACCCTATAGGCTCTATCATCATATACTGTTTATTTCCTTTATGGCCACTATCGACTTTCAAAACGTTATAATTATGACCGTGCAACTGTTGTTTTGTTAAAGTTTTACCGAACTTTTCAACAAACATTTTTACTACATACCTATAAGGATATTTTGGCATCATCTCTTTCAACCATTCATCTTCTTCTGGTGTAAACTTAAAAGGTACTGCTCTGCATCGTAATCCTAATCTATCTGCTCTACGTTGAACAGAAAATCTGGTTCTACCAAGAACTTCTGCTATTTTGGTATAGGTCTCGTCTTGATAATGAGTGCGAATATAATTATCCTCTACCTCTGTAAATGATTTTCGAGGTGAATGAGTTAAACCCATTTTGTTAGCACGTTGACGTACAGAGGAAGATGTACGTCCTAACACATCTGCTATGACAGACCATTCTCCGTCTTGCCAATGTTCTAATATGTACTTATCTTCCTCTGACGTAAACTTTTTAGCCATTCTTCTTGATAACTCCTTCAAGTTCGGTCTCTAACTGCTTCGCCTGTAACTGTACCTTTGCACTGGCTATCATCTGCTTGGCAAGACTTGATATTGCCATAGAGTTCTCTAACTCTATCTGTCTTTCTACGGCTTTCATCTTGTCAGAGTCATCAATGGCCTTTACGTGCTTTCCTAAAATCTCCTGAAGTTCTACTAATGATAACATTTTCTGTACCTCCTCTTAAATAAACTTTTCAATTACTTCTATTGTAGAAAGTGCCTCTGCATTATCTTTGACCTGTGTCTTTAATAACTGCATCAACGCTTTTACTACCAAACTATTCTCGTCTGCCTTCTTCTGCTTGTTTGCATTTTCTACTGCCTTCTTACCTCTGTCTTTAATGATTGCGGTCACGATTTGTTCTCCTTTCAGTTCTACGTGTTCTCTGTTGCCTACATTATGATTTAACTGTTTTACTCCTTTTACTGGACTTCTGTGTATATGATTGGAAAGTTTATTCTCTTTATCTATATAGTATAGGTCACGTTCTTTATCATACTTCAGGTCATATTTACCTTCCATATCTCTGACTTTACTATAGTCTTTCCACAACTGTAACTTCTCACCACTACCTGATAACTTTATACTTCCCTTGACACTATCACCTTTGTGAAAATATAATCTGCTACCATCTCTTATTACAGTTATTCTCTTACACTCCAGCAACAATTCACAATCATTAAAGAATTGAATGTTTGCTATTGGATTCTTTGTGCCATCGTACAATGCGATTCGCACATCATAATTGGTGTTTTCTTTTGACATTTCAACATCTCCTTTCGTGTTGTTTCATTTTCTGATTGTATTATAACATTATACTACACGTTTTACAACAGGTATAAGCGTGAAGTTTAATACTCCACGCTTGGTACTTTAGATATGACTATCTACATATTCTTCTATCATAGTAAGAACAGTTTCATTATCTGGGTCTTCCAAATATTCATTTACATTTGCTTGACCTTGTAACTTCTCTATCTGTTCTCCTGTTTCTGGATTTAATATACTAAACCATGCTCCTGCTTTATCTATTATACCATACTTAATTGCAAGTTCTACAAGGTCTTTCAAATAATCCACACCCGTTTCATAATTGATAGTATAGAAACCAGTACGTCTATTAGGTGGACATGATTTATTCTTGGTCATACTCATCATAACTATATTGCCGGCAGGGCTTTCACTACTTCTCTTTATCTCATTACCCTTTTCATCTATAAATGAACCACGTGTAAACTGCATACGAACAGATACATTATGTTTCCATGCTTTACCACCGGGTGTTTTTATACCACCCCACATACTGTTCATATCATCTCTTATCTGATTTATACCTATTACAGTACACTGGTGTTTCTGACATAACATCTCTGCTTTACCACCGAATGTCGTAAGTGCTCCAGATATACCAGCGTAAGTCTTTTCTTCCATTGACTTGTCAAGTGCTTGTGCTGACACCATAACTCCAAGACTATCTATAACTACAAGTCCTATCTCACCTGTATCTATACTGTCAAGAATAAATTGGAATATTTCTTCTGCACTCTGATTTTCTGGCTTCAATATATACATATCATCTATATCTACACCGAGTTTCTTTGCCCATTCTGGGTCAAGTGTATTCTCACAATCACACCACAACACTCGTCTTTCTTCTTCCATCTGCTGAAAGTTGGCTACTATATCAAGTGCAGTCGTTGTCTTACCACCATGCTCTTCTCCATAAAACTCAATCAGTTTACCAACAGGAAGACCACCATATGTACAGTAATTCATTCGTGGACTTGTAAATGGTATTCTTTTAAATGTATAAGATGTAAGACCTTGCTTCACTATATCTTCATTTGCTTTTTTATTAAACGCCTTCATTACATCTGCCATGCTCATTTTTCTATTTCTCCTTCTATATATTTCCAATAATACCCTAATGCACTTTTACGTTTACCTAATGCAGTGTCTATAATACTACTTGTATAATTCTTTTTTAGATATTTAGCGGCATCTGTAACACTTGCAAACTCTTTCAATACTTCACCTGTATTTATATCTATCATCTGCACTGGCTTTTTTTGTCGCTCTGCGTTCTGTTTACCCGCTTTTATAAAATTATCAAGACGACCTGTATCTTTAAGTTTCAAACCCTTATTCCAAGGATCGCCCAAACCTTTTTCTTTTCGTTTTATCCAAGCCTTGCTTAACGATTTCTTATGCTCATCACTAAATGGGCCTCTTTTATACCTTGCACCAAATGCTGACTTATCACCACCAACACTTGAATTATATCCAAATTTGGAATCTGTTGAATTGTAATGTTGTATCAACAACCTCTCTAAATAATAAGCCTGCTCTTGTGTTAAATGGTCTGCTATAATCTTATGTTCAAAATTATCCCAACCATATTTTTGAATTGCTCTCCAAAAATATTTATTATGTTCATAGCCTTTACCATTAGCCCATCTGTACTCCGGTTTTAGATGTGTAATACCAACATAAACTTTATTGTTTGGTGAAATATGAATATAAACAGTATATGTATGCTCTTTCATAACAACATCATACACTATTTTTGCATACGTGTCAACTCATACTCCTGCATACGCCTGGACATTATTTTTTTACAAGAACTTAATATTTCCTGTGCTGCCTCAACTTTAGCTTTTAAGGCTTTATAAGCACGGCTATAACATATAGCGGTCAACTGTTCATTTTGTGATTGCAATTCTGCCAGACTATTCTTATCGGCTACTGTACCTTTGTCAATCTCTGAACGTCTTGAATGGTAAATCTCTTTGTACAGGGCTTTACTTATATCGTCTTTGATACCTAAACTCTCACATTGATATGATGCGTAGTATATGAGGGTAGATAAGTTCATACACACATCATCCAGTTCTTCATTTGATAACTGACGTTCACCATTCTGCAAACAACCTTTGATGAAGTAAACATAATTATCCAAATCTTCACTAAACTGGCTAACTATCTGCTCTACTATATCTTCCATAAGTTGGGAATTTTCTTCTATCTCTGATTGTAAAGCCTCGACTGTTTCAAGTTTTATTTTGGCCATATTCCACTCCTTGTAGGTATCTCTGATTGATGTGTAAGCCTATAATATATGTTCATAACATTAAAGAAGTGTTGCATATCATAATCATAAAACACCCTTTTCTTTTTGCCAGGTATTTCAAATATGTCTGGATTATCATGCACATCATCCCATTTAACGCTCTTATAACCTGAGTTCTTTAACACATCAAGTATCTGTATGGGTATAAATGCAGTCATATCTTTATCTATCCACCAACATATTACACCAGCAATCACACCAGTTATCTTCGACTTCTCTAACATACCATTCCATTGCTTGTCTGATATATTACTAAATGGAAGTGTACCCATATGTGTGGACTTACATTCTATATAATACTCATATGGATATCTGTACATGATAAAATCTGATATGTTGGCAGAACATGCATAACCATTCATCTGGTCATGTATTCTATCTATACTCACACCTGGTACTTTTTCAAAGGCTTCTTTTATTACTTTTTCAAAATCTTTTCCTCTATTTACACCCATAAATCTTCTCCTTTATTCACAAGCCATTTATCATCAAGATATATTTTGCCTTCTCTATCTGTAAAAATTGGCTCTGACTTCTCATAGATACGAAAATCAATTCCTTTTTTAGTTATACATTCTCTGTCTTTCCTTATAACTGCAAGAATTTCTTTGGTATCTTCTTCAAAAACTACTATTGTCATTCATTTTCTCCTTCATATGCACTGCCACAATATTCACAAACATCAATCTGATTAGGTGCGCCACAAAATGGATAATTAAAATGTTTCTCTGCAATAGTCTTGCACCAATATTTTGCGTTATCAGCATAAGTCCATTTATTGTTATACGTTAATGTGTTTGTTGTAACATACCAATTATTAGTATCATCACTTATAACGATACTACTGTCACCATCTATTGTTATACCATTTATTGCACAACTACTTATCACTATCGCACATCTCCTTATACATACAATAACTGCACTCACGTTTAGGAATATCTGGCTTTGGTGGTGTAATCATTCTCTCTACATACCCATCAACTTCCACTATTCTACTCACCAAATTCTGTCGCATATCATCTGTAACATGGTATATGTAGGCTTTCATATCAAGTACATCACGATTAATATAAAGGAATACTACATCATCAAGTTTAAAGGCTTCTGAATAAGCAATACCTTGATTGTGATGTTTAGGATCAACACCTGTTCTATTCTGCCACTTAAAACTGGCTTCTGTCTTTGCTTCAAAGATATAATACTTACCATATAACTTTAATATGCCGTCTGTCATGAATGACATATTAAGTTTCTTGTGGTACAACTTCAACTCATTGCCATGACGTTCTCTTATTTCAAGATAGTCAAGTTCTCTGGTCTTTATAAAGTCCTCTACATCTACATACTCACAGTCTATGCCGTTCTCTTTCATATTGGCAATAGCATCCTGAATACGGACATGTATATCTGTACCACTATTACATATACCTATCATCATGTAGCCGTTTGTACTTGGCTTTACTTCTTTACCCGCTACTTGATAATACATAGCACGTATGCAATTCATTCCACTTGGTTTATATGTCTGACTTGGCTTTCTGTAGCCTTTCATATCGTCAAGTTCGATTGACCTTTTTAAGTCTGCCAAGAATTGTTGTTCAGGTGGTAAGTTCTTGGCAGTCGCATCTATAAGTCGCATTACTGACTTTAAGGAATCTCTTGCCATTACTTACTTTCCTTTCTACTATTCACGTACATCTGCGTGATTCTTGCCGACAATACTTTTGTATCATTACATAAGTCACAACATCTGGCATCTACATCTTGCACTACAGGCCAAGGATTATTACCCCAACCTCTAAACTTACAACCACATATGCAACATGTTCTTTCTTCATTTCCATAAGTATTCATTTTCTGCCTCCTTCACATCAAAACTTCGATTCATTGTAGTAACATTATACTACATGTTAATGTAAAAAACAACTGGCACATGAGAAATTGTATAATCTTTAAGGGGAGTTACAATCATATTTTTTTATTTGAGGGGAGTTCTCATGTGCCAGTATTGGGGGCTTATGCAGTACGCTCATCTTCGGCAAATGCTACTATCTGCGTAACATTGCCATCGACTATCTTCAATGCGTTGTCAAGACCATATTGTATTGTTATCTCATCAAGTGTATGGGCTTTAATCTGCGTTTGTAACATCTCTATATTAATACAACATGTAAAGTCATTAAAGTCCTTGCTTGATTTATATGGTACTGTTTCTGTGCCGCTCGACTTCTTACTTGAAATCATAATACCATCTCTGGTAAATGTCAAATATATACTATTCTTATCATATTGACCTACAAACAATGAAAGTCTATCAAGTGCCTGGAGTATCGCATCTTTTGATACAGAACATTCACTCGGGAAGTCTAACTCTAACAGACCAGAGATTGCATCTATCTGATAATCTTCTATACCTTCAAGTGTTTTACCATATACTATGCAATCAGGTGTAGCAAATATGATTGTATCGCCGTCTATATATACACGCACATCTTCACTATTCATTACATCCAATAAGTCCATAGTTTCAGGTCTTATAAGTATAGGCTCATCAAAGAGTTTAATACCGGTACCACATATCTTATATGAGTCTGTAGATACTACACTATTACCAGCATAATAACCTGTGTAACACGAACCATCTACTGACGTTTCAAGTGCGGGTTTATTTACTGTAAGCAACTGCCTTATTGTTGTGAGTTTTACAGTATAGTTGGCTTCTACTGTCTTAATATCTATACTATCAAGAGGTCTTGGGAATTTTATAAGTTCACCTTCTTCATCAAGTGGTAACTCTATCTTGTATTCACCATTACCTGTAACATTCAATACTTCACCAACAAGTTCAAGCGTTACATTCTCCGAAGTCATTCTTGCTATAAGTTTTGAAAATGTTTCTGCCGTTACTACTACACTAAAATCGTCAGTCAGGATTTTATCCTCTGTTATGAAAAGATAGTTTGTAGCATCGGTTGTGGCAAGTGTAAGTCTATGTTCTGATACTTCGATAGACATTAAACCTGTCAGCGGTATCATCTTATCATTTGAACAACCTTTGATTGCTCTTGATACCAGTTCTTGTAGTTTCTCTGTTTTTAATGTAAGTTTCATTCTGTTCTCCTCCTTTTATTGTAACTCACATGCTAAATCTATTGCGTTTATTATTGTTTGCTCCATATCTGTGTACTTGTAACTTCCTAATCTGCCAGCAAATATTGTCTTATCGTTTTCAATGTTTGCATATTTAGAGTATAACGCAAGATTATCATTTGTTTCAATAGGATAGTATCTCTCATTCTCACCCGTATATTTCTCTGGGTATTCATAAGATATAATAGTGTCTGTACTTTCTTCACCAAGAAAATGCTTATGCTCTATTGCTCTTGTATATGGATATTCTTTAGTAGTATAATTTGTTACTGCATTACCATAAAGATTTGATATACCAACAATATTTGTATCAAATCGTAATGACCTATAATCTAATCTACCAAATTTATAATCATAATACTCATCTATACTGCCTGTATATATTATCTTATCTGCTCTATACTCATAATTATGCCAATCTTTTATACCAGTAAGTACTTCGGTATGCTTCAACATTTCATTTACTAACCGAGTATATCCATGCACTGGTATACCTTGATACTGCTTATTTGCATAATAGTTATTATCAAAAGTAAATCTCAATGGAAGTCTACCTAATATACTCGGTGGTAGTTCTGTGCATTTCTTACCCCATTGCTTCTCGGTATACTCTCTTATAAATAATTCATATATTGTAGTACCTACTTTTGATAACGCATATTCTTCAAGGTTTTTTGGCTCTTTATAATCAATACATTCTTTCTTTATCTTATCTTCTGCATCAGCTGGTATTTGTATGCCCCATAACTGATAGAATGTATTCATATTAAATGGAAGATTATAAATTTTGCCTTCACAATATGCCAAAGGTGAATTAACAAATGGCTTAAACGGAGTTATACTATTAACATAATCCCATATTTCTTCATCGTTTGTTCTGAATATATGAGCACCAAATTCATGTACTGTTATACCACTTTGCTTATATGTATGACACATACCACCAACAAAATCGTTCTTCTCTACAACCAGTACTTTCTTATTATATCTGTTTGTTAATCTCTCTGCCAATGTAGCACCAAACAGTCCTGCACCTACTATCAGATAATCATATTTCATTTCTTATATCTCCCACTTATGATTTTAGGTGTTGCGTTCTCCCAATTAAACTTATGATGTATTCTATAATATCTATCACCGAACATATCTACTTTGACAAATGATGGGCAACACATAACTGTATAAAATGTCTTGGTGTATGTACCTCTACCCATATAAATATCTGTCATGCCACCTTTTATTGACTGTGTGGGTGGTGTATCTATCATTATAAAGTTGAATGTGAAAAATAACTGTCCTCTTGAACCTGCTAAACTATATGTGTTCACATCGTCATTCATTGTACCTTGAAAATGTAAACGTCTATCTGTAAAACATATCCAACTGCCCATGCATTTCTGTAAATACTTCTTATGATTTAGATGACTACCTACACCGCCAACAAAATCACCGGGCTCTGCAAACGCTACTGAACCTATATGCTCATTGAGTTCCATAAACTCAAGGTATGCTTTAAATACCTCATCAAGTTTTGTGTTATTATCCCTATATAATGTTGGCCCTACTATGTATCTATACGGTATTGATACATAATCATCATCCATTTGACAGAAATATTTAAAACCATATTTTTCTGCTACATCAAAACAGGCATTTCTTGCATACACCGCACATCTTTTATCATGCAAATTATCCATAGAATCTACTGACTTCATCATTTCATCCTTACTGTATGTTTCAATGATATATTCTGGATAATTTGCTCTATACTGGTCTATAGTTTCATCTTCATCGTCAAGCAACAAAATTATAGGGCCTGTATAATTACAACTTCTCAATACTTTTGGTGTTGTAGTGTCATTTGGCCTACAATGACAAAGCACTATAATACCAAACTTGGTCATATCAATCATCTGTTTGTTCCTTTAATGCTCTGGCTTCTTCTACTAACTGATTCATCTTTGCCGATAACTTTACATACCCATTTGCTATCGCATCATCTATATCCAATATTACTAATGCTGACTGCTCCATAAGTTCTTGCATCTCTTTATCTGCATGGGCATAATAATCGGCTATCTTTGCATAATTAAATACTATATGTCTACTCGCCGCTAATCTTAAAAACTTCTTTTCTTCCTCTGATACATTTGAGTTCTTTATAGCCTGCAACAATTTACTGTACTTACTATAATCCAACAAACTATCAATATGCGGTTTTGATTCACTTGGATTATACTGCGGTATTCTGATTGCTCTTGAATACTTTGTATCATCACCCATTGCCGTCTTTCTTTGCACTTCAAACAAACTCATTTCTTGTACCTCCCACTTATTATTCTTGGCGTATATCTATTATACGGCACTACCATATTTTTCGCATTTGCTGATACTTGACCAGTCAATATAGCATACTGTTGTATATATTCTGAATTTGTTATGCCTTTATATGCATCGTCTGTAACTTTAGAAGGTCTACAATTCACTTGTAACCCAAATGGAAATAATCCTATATGTCCTATTACTGAATTAGATAAGACAATATACATATCTTCCATAACACTTGCTTTATATTGAGCCAACGGTTTCTGCGTATCATATATAAGTATGTTGGCATAATGACTGCAAGTTTCATTCTCTATACCCGGCTCACTACCTATGTAAAATGATGAACCAGGAGGTCCTGTCATATAAATATGTTCGTTAAGTTCCAATAACTCTGCATAATATGTTAATGCTTTTCTTAAATCAAATTCTCGGCTACTACGAATAAGTTCACCATCTCTGTATCTTATTTCAACCGACTGTATATCATCAAACAGTATGCATATATACCTCATATTATGTTCTCTGGCATACTCATCAACAAATACTCTGGCATAAGTACATAATTTTAATGTCTTTGCATACTCACCTAAACTATCTACTTTATCAGCCACGAGTTCTTTATCAAATATCAATGAATTATCCAATGCTCTGTACTGTTCTAAACTCGGGTCATCATACCCTGCAACTACATACACATCATCATAAATACCGTATCTGTGTAACATTTCTAATGTTGGTATATAATCTGGCTTGTTATAAGATAATATGAAATAATTTATCTTCATACTGTTATCTCCTCTCCATACCAGCACTTTGTTACTTCTACATCACATTTAATTGGCATCTTTAATATTTCTTCTGCCGCATCTGACATTATCTTTGCCAATAATTCAGAACATTCTTTTGCGTTCTCTTCTGGACACTCTGCTATCAACTCATCATGCACTGGTATAAGAAGTCTGAAACCTAATTCTTTCAATCTATCGTTCTTAAACAACTTTATCATGGCTAACTTCGTCAAGTCTGCCGCACTACCTTGAATACGTGCATTGACTACTTTGGTCGTATCTTTATCCATTGTGTTGTCTATAATCCATACACCTTCAGAATTTGCGAGTTCAAATACTTTCTTCTTATCCTTAAAATGACAAGACATTAACTTTAACAGGTACTTCTTCTGTATTGCTTCGGGTACTTCTTCTGATACTTCATTATCAAAATCAAGCACATCAGTATCATGTGGCACACCATCTACCCACTTAAACTCATAGTCTGGTTTTAGCATAGACGGCAATCTTCTCTTTCTACCACATACAGTTGTTACATATCCCTTTGTTTTTGCCATGTCGATGCTATCTTCTTCAAACTTTCGTATAGCAGGAAAACCTCTAAATACAGATTCTTTAATATCTTGGGCTTTCTTTGTGGTTGTACCAAGTTGTTCAGCAATGGACGGTACTCCTCTTCCATATAGAACACCGAGCAATATGCTCTTTGCTTGGCTTCTTCTTTCTTTACCGTCTTTATTCGTAGTGCCATCTACATTAAACTCCTTACATTCTTCATAAGGTTTATTAAATGCCTTACTTGCAATCTCACTATATAAGTCTTTGCCTTTCATGAATGTATCAAACATCTGACTATCACCATGTTCTCTACATAACGCCGCTAAACATTTTGGCTCTTGTTGTGAATAGTCACTTGACATTAGAACATAGCCATCTGTGGCTTTGAACATCTTTCTTATGTCTTTAACATGACTTGGTATATTTTGAAGATTAGGATTCTCACTACTGAATCTACCTGTATCTGCACCATACTGATTAAACTTACAATGTATTCGTCCGTCTTTTGGGTTAACACAATCAGGTAACTTATCAATAAATGTACTGACTATTGTGGCAAACTCTCTATAATCGAGTATTGCTCTTGATACTGGATTATCTAACTTATTTAATGCATCTTCTGCCGTACTTCTTGTTTCCTTTTTATGCTTCTTATCATAATATAATGGACATTTCATTACATCGTATAACAACATTGCAACTTGTTGTGGTGATGCTATATTTATCGGGTCTTCTAACTTTGGATTAGTTGCCCTAAATTCTGCTATCTCATCTTTATACATCTCACATACATTATGGAACTTTTCTTCACGTTCGTCAAGTATGGCATGATACTTTTTCTTTAACTCCTCATTATATGCGAAGTCAAATTCTACACCAGTATCTTCCATTTGTACCACTACATCTACACAAGGCATTTCTATATTATGAAATACCCATGCTACATCATGTAAACCTCTGCGTTCACATTCTTCATTACCCATTGTCAAGAATGGTTTTTGATACTGATATAATTCATATGTGATTATCGCATCATGTGCCGCATAAATATATCCTGTCTTTATTGGCACTTTATCAAATGTTATTCCCTTAAATAAATCACCAAACGAGAATACATCTTCTGCACCATTCAAAACATATTTTCCATGTAATGCTTTAAGTCCTCTGTTACCGGCTCCTTCATTCTCATTCAAACATCTCGCCGCTAAATAACAATCCCATGTGCAATGTAGCGTTACATTGATTTGTTTCATAAAACGTATATCAAATGATGCATTAAACATTATAACGTCTATATTTGCGTCTACAATGCGTTTAAAAGCACTATATAATACATCTATTGATAACTGATTTTCTATTCTTAACCCAGTCATATATGAGATATGATTGACTGGTATATATGCCGCTTGTTCATTAGGTGTATAAATACATATACCCACAATACTATCTTGCAACGGGTCTAACCCTGTTGTTTCTGTATCTATGCTTATTACACCATTGTCTATACACTTATCTATATATTCTTTCAGAACATCCTCATCTTGTATGATGATGTAATCATCTTTAAGATGCCCTAACTTACTATCTACAAGTGATTTTATTGCCGCTATTCTCTCGATAAGACTACTGCCACCTTTTACGGTGGCAGTCTGTCTTACATTTGAGTTAGCCTTCTTCGCTATTTTCTTATCTGCTTCTCTGCCTGCTCTTACAGGCACATCAAATAATGGCATTAGAATGTATCCTCATTATTTCTGGGTGTTCTTCTACGAACAGGCATCTCATCACTACTTGTTGAACGTCTTGCAGGTCTATCAGCACTATCTGAACCCGGAAAATCACCATAATCAAGGAAGTACTGCAACTCATCTTTACTCTTATCAAGCACAATGCTACCTATAATATCAGGAGCTTCGGGTAAATCTTCAAGTACTGTATCATCAGAACCACATTCATATACTTCATATGTAGTCTGTGTATCGCCTTTCTTTCCATGACGTTCTATCTCAAACAGATGAGATACCAAAGAATCTTTTGATGCATAACGTGAACATATACCTGCTAACTTACCAAAGAACTTCTTACCACGTTCCCATATCTTTACTTGCCCACTCTCTACATCATATACAGGTATAAACAGTTTTGCATTTACAAACATACCTGCTTTACACAAAGGACAATCATCAACGGGCTTACCATATTCACGCAGACAGTTTACATACTTTCTCTTACCATCAACTTCTATCTGATGTATTGCCACACCTTCAATGTCATCAAGACCATTGTACAAGAATCTAACTTTGACTACATCACCATCATTAGGTATTGATAAGAAATTACCACTACCTCCACCTCCATAGTTGTCTACCTCATCATACGAAAATCTTGCCATAATTATTCACCCTCCTCTACAATGTCGCTCAACTTCTTAACAACAAAAGACCTGAACTGATTGAAAAATTCTTCCAATTTGTTATCATCAACAACAAATGCATAATTCAATGGCTTTCTTGTCGGATAATATTTCAAGTTTTTAACACACTTGTAATTCTTGACTTCTACTGCCACATCTTCTTTACAAGCAATCAGACTATGCTGAATCTTTTTACCCTTGATAAATTCAAGAAACTTACGATTATCCAACTTAATCGTTATCAGATTTCTATCAATATGCGGGTTAATATTTAGAATATTACTATTGAAAGAATCTAAATAGACCACCAAAGACTTAACTAAACTTTCAAGTCCTATATTGACCTCGTCTGTTTCTTCTAATTTTTTCTTGGGCTTTTCTTTCTTTGGCTTCTGCTTCTTCTCTTGCTCTGGAATAGGTATCTCTTCCATTGCTTCTTCTAATGTCTGTTCTGGCTCATCTATCTTACGCCAGTTACTCTTGAAGCCACCGAATGTGATGTTAAAAGATTTGCCATCTGATGATTCCATAAGAAGTGTCTTAAACTTTTCATCACGTTCTACAAGTTTGCCTTTCTTCTTCGTTCTTCGGTCTTCATACGTTGCTCCGATTATACCGATTTCACTCATGTTACCGTTCCTCCTTTTCTCGTTTCACGTTTCTCTGTACTTCAATGTACGCTTATATTATACTACATCCAATAAATCTTTTCAAGTGGCTTCATCTTTAATTTCATCATGATTATTACAACCGCCTTTTATTAAAGATAAGTAGTATTGCTCTGCGGTTCTTGTTTCTAACATATAATGCACATCTTTACCATATGTCTGCACACACGCATCTATATATCTTTTGAAGTCATGGTTAGTTTCATAGAATTTTAATAGAGTGTTAATGTCAGTCATTTTCGTCCTCCATTATCTTCATATAGCCACATGGTCTATTTCTTCTTTTCGCTCTGCTTATTGTTTGACAGATTGATTCCTTCTTTATGCCAAGCATCTCTGCCAACTCTCTTTGTGTATCTGCAACTGCTATTGTTTCATCTGTTTTCAAATTTACTTTTACCCAAAAATAACCTTTACTTTCCATCGTCTAAATCCCTTCTTAATCTATCTGCCGCCTCTTGTAAACATTCTCTCTCAAAATTTGTAGGACATATTCCTACCATTAGTATTACTTCAAGTATGGCTGCCAATTCTTCATCTGATAAATCTTGTACTCTCATTGTTCTCCCTTCGTGTATTTGTCGATAATCTGTAAAACATCTGATCTTGTACGCATTGCTTCTAAGTTATATGGATAACTTAACTCCTTAATCTCTGCCCTTATCTGTTCTATCTTTTCTTCCATTGCCTTTTTTCCGTCATAAAAACCATTGTTGTATCGTGCTGAACTTATCTGCTCAATGTCACATTTGATAGGGCAATCTTTCATACGCTCATAACAAGCCACTGTTGTACCGACACACTTATACGTCTGCTCGCAAAACACCTTACTCAACGTATCGGTATGTAAAGGACATTCCGCACAATTCTTTGGCATATCCATATCAATTACTATCATCGCTACTCTCCTTATCCATACGTCTTAACTTTGTGCCATACATAATCAGCATCAATCTCGAATACATCAGAATAAATATCTGCATCTTCATCGTTGCATTCTGTTAAGGTCTGTGGTGCTGTTCCCTTTTCAAGCACCTTAATCCACCAAACTCCCATTTTATCTTTGGGATAGCCTGCCTTAATCTTTGTTCCATCTGAAAATCTTACCTCAACCGTGCTGTCAAAGCACCCTATCTCATCAGCAGGATAAGGCGCACCCTCTATTTCTAACAAATCATCCGAACATCCGTACACTTTAATCATTCCTTATCCTCACTTTCCTGTGGCTCAAACATTTCTGCACCGCATCTCGGACAATATTCAAACTTTGTAAATGTATGTATATATTTACACTCTGAACATTGGTAATGTCTACCCGTAACAGAGAATGGTGTTATTATCCAATGCCCCAACTTCTGCGTGACGGAAGGTAACTGCTCTATCTGCGTCCTAATGTCATACCATTCTGTTTCACGGCATATTATGTCAAGCACGGCGTCACGACTTACGGCATCATCACACTCAATAGACTTCTGCGTGACGGATGGAAACTCGTTTATCATTCCAACTATTGCGTGTTCATCACAATAACACTCACCCATTGAAAATAACTCTTTTACTTTACTTATTACCATTTCACGGCTTACCGCATCTTCGCAAGGCTCTTGTTTAAGTGCGGATATTGCTTCAAAAATCAATTCGTGAACGTCTATCCACTCGCCCTTATCATTCTGTAATTCGTCAAAATAAACCATATTATCCTCAAGTAGTTTTAACCCTTCGACTATTTCTTCTCTTGTCATTCTTCCATCTCCGCAAGCAATTTCTCATAAAATTCAAACTCATCTCTTTCGGCAATCACTTTACCTTCCATAAATCTACCTATGATTGGATCACCTGTGCATTTCTTATCACTACCCATTCTTTCATAGATTTTTGACTTTCTTACCTCAATCATTTCCCTAATTCTTTCCATTTTCTACTTCCTCCTTATTAATTAAATATTCCTCAAGCAATAACTGAAATACCATTTCTGGCCAATTCTGTATTGCAGTATAAACTACTATTGCGGCTTCTTCTTCTGAAAGTTTTTCTATACTTCTACCTAATTCTGAAAACCATCTCTTATCAGCGGCACTAAATGTATCTTGATGTTCCCATACTTTGAATGAGTCATCGTGCAGTCTGTTGGTAGTTCTTGCCTTCATTACTTTTTCGAGTAAATCTTCATTTATGTACGGCTTACCATATATCTTTTCAAGTTCGTTCATTTTATATACCCCGTTAATACCATACTGAACCCTATTACTATCATTACTACGTTTACTGCTGAATAATTACAACACAATGCTATTAACGTAAGTATTGCCCCTATGTAATATATTCTGTCCCTCATTTTTACTCCTTCAATAAACTTGCTTCAACTGTTTCAATTCTTCTTTTGTACACTCATTAGCATCTTTACGACCTGTAGGTAATATATATTCAGATATAAGTTTATTTCTGACATTCTTTCGTATCCTTTCTCTTGCTTTCATTCCTGCTTCGTCCATATCTGTACATAAGATTAATTCTCTGCAAGGTAATTCTCTTAATTGTTTAAACTGTAATTCATTGCCTAAACCGTTCAATGCTACTGCTTGTTTGTTTACTGTCCAAAATGACAATGCGTCTAACATGGACTCGCACACTACTACTTCTGATGGATATTTCTTAATTGTTATACTACCATTAACTGTATCATTGAACCACATCTTCTTATCATTAATATTTACTGCGTGTTTTGAAAATATTGGCTCTTTTGAAATAAAACTTGTTTTCTCTATCTCATATAACCCATACAATGGCTTCTCTACATCTTTCGGATAGTTAAAGAATTTTGTTTTGGTACTACGTCTTGCAATAAACAACGTATTGCCTCGAACATCACGAACGGGAAAAGTAATACAATCACTACTACTATCATAGCCGATGTCAAATAATTCAATAACTTCATCTGTTAAGCCTCTCTGATACATATAAGGATGTGTGTATCTATATCTGTCCAATTCTTCTTCGCTTACTGTGTCAACATTGACAGTAACATTATACTTCGTATTGCGTTCAAAATCAAGTGGTATTTCTTCTCTTTCTTCCACCGATACTGTCAAGAAGTTTTTAAGTAACCACTTCCATCCATATGCTCCCATATCATCTGCATTAAATATATGTGAGATAACTTCTGGTAGTGTATGTACTTCATTACAGGCGAAACAATGAAACAGTCCATCACTTTTTCTTATGCCAGCACTTGGTCTACGTTCATTATGATATGGACAACATACCATTATATTATCGCCTGAATCTTTTCTGTTCTGGAACATCTCTAATCTGTCCAGTATATCATCAAGTTCACAATTAAATATAGTATCATTTATTATCATGTATTTTATCCCTTATAATCTCAAACACAAGTATAGACAACTCTATCATATTATGTATAAATGCGAATGTACACAATATAATCGCTACAAGACAAAACACTTCCATTATACTAATAAATATTGACATTAGAACAAGTCCTCTTTATCTTTGAATTTACTTCTTATGTCCACTACTTTTGTTTCTGTCTTTTCAGGCTTTTCAGCATCATCATAACTTGGTATGAATGTGAAGTAACCTTGGTCTATATCCCATGCATAATTTAACTTACCTCCTACTTCACCAAATCTCTGCTTCTTTATGCCTATCTGCAAGATACTGTCTTTTTGTCTGATAGATAGTACTTTACTTGCGTTTTGAGATATGCCGTCACTATCTCTTATGTTCTCTAACTCTGGTGTACCATCTGAATCTTTATCTATTACACCGCCTCTGTTTGCTTGTACTACTACAAGTACTGGTACATGAAGTTCCATTGATAGTGACATTAAATCTTCACTTATATTGGTCAACATTATCGTCTTTGTATCGCCACGTTTAAAACGCTCATCTGTCAGATATGTTATACCGTCTATTGCTATTGCATCAAGTTTATATTGTGTTATCCAATTCTTTAACTTGGTTACTGTTATTTTTCTGTTAAAATCATGTGGTGTAGATACTATGAATTTATGCTCATTCTCTGCCAATTTCTTTATATACTCATCATAATTTTTTACGTCATCTTTACCCCACATCAAGGCTTTATTACTAAAGTTATTAAATAATGTATCGAAACGATAACCGACACTACTTGCACTCATCTCTGGACTTATATAACCTACATTAAACCCTTGACTCCATATATTTGTGCATATCTTTTCAAGTACCCATGACTTACCTTGATTAGTTCTTGCAAATATTACAAACAACTCCTCTTCTCTCTGTATGCCATGAAGTATCTCATCAAGTTCATTAAATCCACTTGTGAAGTACCAATCTTCTTGATGGTCTTTACGTTCTATATACTGGTCATATCGTTCTTGTGCATCTGCTATAATATTTGTACCACCTAAATCATAGTTAGGTTGTAGTGTCTTTATAGCATTAAGAAGATATTCTACTGCCTCATTTGAATCAGCCTTGAATAACTTCGCACTTTGCTGAATTATTGGTACTGCTCTGTTATATAAATTCTGTTCTCTTAATGTGGATAATAAGTATCTGTCAGTTTCAGTTACTTCCACAAGTTCTATATCCGGAAATTTACCAAGAAATGTTGCTTTATCTGGTACGTTACCGTACTCTTTTATGTGACTCTGTATGAAGTTAAACTCATCTTCATAGCCTGTAAAATAACTTTCATCAAGTAGGTTATCTTCTACAATGTCATTATTACCCGTTTGAAGTATCTTCGATAACACTTGTAATTGTATCATCAACGCATATCACCACCTTTAAATACTACTACTTGTGTAGTATCTGACCATATTCTACTTGCTAATTTCATGCCTAATCTTTTTTCAAGACTTGCTCTATCATCATAATTGCCTGTAAATATATTTGACAAGCCATTAAATAGTCTGTTATCTATATACATAAGAAGTTGCGAATAATCATAGGCACTTACATCAGTACTTGCTATATCATCCCATATTACTAAATCTACGGTTGATAATTTATTACGCATATCTTCAAATGCCTCATCTTTATTATTGAAGTCTTTACATTTTAATAAGAATGTCGGCACATGAATAAATATACCTCTTGTTCTAAATCCATTACCTGCCCATATCTCATCAAAATATTTTAGCATAAGTTTTATAGCCCATGATGTTTTACCATTACCTGTTATTCTGCTGGCAATATAAAGATTCTCACCACATTCTACAAACTCTACTATGTTACTTTTAATACCCGCAAGTTGTATAAAAGCATCCTTGTCACACTTAGGTGCAGTAAGACTTTGAGGTATTTGTTTTGCTTTAGGTATATTACTTGTGTCCATCAATTCTGACATTTCTAAATAACGTACACATGAGTTAGTGCATGGCTCTTGACAGACTCTACGATACCAACAATCAGAACGTCTCTCCACTGCTTATAAATTCTCCTTTCACAGATTTTATACTATCATCTTCGCCAAACTTCTCTTTACCCTTTGTCTTTTGTTCAAAGAATGAAGCCCAGCCTCTCTCTATAGATGTATTGACTACATCTATTTGATTATCCATTTTATCTAACTTCTTTAACATACCCTTCCAACTATTTTCATATAGTGGCTTATCTTTCATCTGCAATCTCATTTTGAGATAATCATTAAGGGCATCTATAAGACCTACATTATTTGTAAATTCTAATATATGGTCATAACATTTTTCGTAAAGTGATTTCTTTTTCTTTTGCTTTAATTGACCGAGGAAGTCATTTTCGGTATTACTATTATTTATAATAGTAATATCCTTATTACTTGTACTAATATCTTTATTATTAGATAGTCGTTTTGATGAGTCAGACTCGTCATTTTGATTAGTCTGACTAATCATTTTGACTATGCTCAATCTTCTATGCCTACCATCATATGCTAATTCTCTTATAAAATTCAAATCTTTCAGATGTTTTATGGCTCTTGTGACTGTAGATACACCGCAGTTACAAAACTCTGCAAAGTATTCATTGCTGGCTATACAATGATATTCATTATCAAGGCTATCTATCTCTATTAGGATGACCTTTTCTATCATCGAAAGTTCTTTATTTAACCATATATCTTTTGGGATCCATACACCTTTAAAATCTCTATCTGTCATATTTATACTCCTTGATAGAAAAACTCTTATCTTCTGTAGTGCCGGCTACATCAGATAAGAGTTTAATCTCTTCGTTGGTCGATATGTAGTTATCATTGATTGATACCGGCATATCAACCAACTGCTTGAAAGGAACAATATATGTCATGAAAAACACACGTTCTGACATTCACATACTATCATAAGTAATAGATGTTTTCAACAGGTTACTTGAATGTTTTTAATATTTCTTCACACTGGTCATCTACTGTCTTATTTACATCATCCCATAATGCCTGTCTTTCAAACGCTACATCTACATCTCCATCGGGTATTGCTCTTTCTTCTGTAAATTCGACAGTATAAAAATTGTCCTTGATTTTAAGTGCTACTCTGCTTGTAGCCTTGATAGTAAGAGGTATTGCTTTACTTTCTTTCATTTTCTGTTCTCCTTCATTTGCGTGTTCTGATTAGTGCCAGTATAAATAGTGCTAACAATTCTAAAAATATTGTAAAAAGCACACCAGCCCAAAATGGATCAATCGTCATTCTGCTTCACCTTCTTTTTTGATACTCTTAACTGTACTACTTCCTTAACTTCTCTGCACTTATCCATTGCTACTATAGTATCTTTATCTATAGCATCATGATAAAGGGCGTTTTCAAGAGCATCCATATCTACATACTCTTTTGTCTTAATAACATCTGTATAGCCTTTTTCTTTCAGAAGTTTGAGTAAAGCATTTTCATCCATGCTTTCTTTTTTCTGAATGACATACTTTGCTACAATACCGTCAACTTCAAAATCTTTTACATCCTGTTCTGCCATTATCTTCTTTATCTCTGCGTTCTGGGCATCACATTCTTTTTTATAAAAGTCAAGGTTCTGTTTGTTATCATAGTACAAAGGTACTAAATCTTTTAATCCTGCCATTACTGTTTCTCCTTTTTCACGTACTTCTGGGTGATTGCACCCATGATTCCATCTCTGCCAACTTTTACTGTGTTCTTAAACTCTATAAGTTTCATAACGTCTTGCGGTTCCCAAAATCTCGTTTGTCTCGGTTTTGCTTGTATAGGTTCAGGTAACATCTTTGCTCTTTCGTGTTTAGGATTCTGCTTTCTCCATCTATACCAGATGTTAATCGTCTGTACAGAAACACCAACAGATACGGCTACTTCTTCTATTGTAAGAAGTTTGGTTCTTTCAGCCATTATATAAACCTCCTTTCTATGATAATAGAAACTCCAAGAGTTCTGCTTTATTTTGAGTGATTTTGCCATCTACAATAGCATCACTTAAAGCGCCTTTTCTTTCTACCAATTCATGTATGCGTTCATCTATAGTATCTTTAGTAAGTAACGTGTATATGGTAACATTATTATTCTGACCTATTCTATGACATCTATCTTCTGCCTGGTCTTTTAGTGCTTTATTCCATGGCTCATCTAAAAATATCTCTACTGTACCTGCAGTCAATGTTACACCAGTACCAAGTGCTCCAATCGTACCTATCATTACCTTGCATTTATCTTCATTCTGAAAATAATTTATGTAGGCTTGTCTTGATACATCAGGTGTCTGTCCTGTTATTATCACTGGCTCATAACCTTTAAGTGATAATCTATCCATAATCACATCTGTCATTTGTGTCCAGTTACTGAACACTACAACTTTCTTGCCATTTTCTACTGCATCATCTACAAGTTCTTCCATTCTATCAAGTTTTGCACTCTCTTTAATAGTAGAAGAAAGAATACCTGTATATCCTGTTGCTTGTCGCATCCTAATAAGTTCTGCAAGAGGATTAGGTGCGATAGAGATTTGGTCTATATTTGCTTTTATCTCCATCGTTACTTCTTTATATATCTGTTCTTGCTTACCTTTCATTTCTACATACTCATCTATGTATGTTTTCTCTGGTAAGTCTAATACTTCTTCTTTTAATCGCCGTAACATTATAGTATCTAATTGTTCTTGAAGTTCACCCATGTTCTTATATCCGATGACTTCATATCCCCCAAAACCACCCATTACACAATGATGATTTTTAAAAGCATAGAAAGAATGTTTTTCATATCCCAACCATTTGAGAATGATAAACAAATCAAGTGGCGTATTCATAAGAGGTGTACCCGTCATAGCAATCTTACATTCAGAATTTAACTTCAAAAATCCTTTACCTTGTTGACTTGTCGGGTTCTTCATCTTATGTACTTCATCAGCCGCTATAATTCCTATGCTCTTATTTTTACATAATTCGCTTATTTTAGCGACTATATCATCATTACGCAAAGATTCTACATTAGTTATAAGAAAGTATTCTGAAATTGTCTCTGGCGAAGTCAAGAGTACATCTAAATCATTTATCTTATCTTGTGTAGAGCCGATGACTAATTTACCACGCTTTAATCTCTGACCTAAAATAAAACTTTCTTCATTAGAATGTGTCTTTATTTCTTCTCGCCAATTCCATTTAAGTCCATTGACACCACATATTATCAGACAATGCTTATATCCGTACTTCATCTTCTTGGCTATTGCTATGTCAATGACTTGCTTTGTCTTACCGAGTCCTTGTTCATCCCCAAGTAACCAATTCTGATGATTGAGCCCGAAGTTGAAACCTACAATCTGATGTTCAAAAGGCTTTGTCTTAAACTTAAAATCTTCAGGTGCTTCAACTTCTTCTTTCACCAGAAGTTCTTCTCCAGATACTTGATAATTAAATCCCGAAAGTTTCTTTTTCATTTCAATAAGTTTCAGAGCAGGTACTTCCCATTCTTTTGCATCAGGTGACCAATACTTTGTGGGAAAACTTCTGATGATGTCTATAATCTTTGTATCGTATGGAAAAGATATAAACATCGAGAAGTCTCCGTTTGCTCTATCTGATTTTCTAATGTCAATGTTAATCATGTTCTTCACCGAGTAAATGTTTTTGTTCTGTGAACATTATATATCAATAGTACAATTTTGTCAAGACATAAAAAATCAGCCTGTAAAAACAGACTGACTTCTTATATTTATATATCTTCTAAATCATATTTACACTCACCAGAATTGATTATTTCAAACGCTTTCACCGCAACTCTGAATATAAAGAGTATAGGTATATCTGCTATTTCTTCATCATTGGTGAGTAGTTTGTAAAACTTATCCATATCCATGATATTCACCCCTTTCTGTTGCACTATATCATATAAAAAAGCACTCATCTTGTAGAATAAGTGCTTTATAGTGCCTCGATTATCTTCTTGTTGACTTTCTGGCTAACTTTCTTTACACTATCCATCTTTATACCAAGAGTAAATGATATATCGTGTAAAGATGCGCCTTGACTTCTCAATTCAAACACCTGTGTTTCAATTTTTGTAAAACCACAATGTTCTCTGAAATAATCAAGTTCTGGTGTGGTGAATTTCGATATAATCATTTCTTCTTTTTCTTACGTGGTCGGCTACTTGCTCTTGACACTACTCTCTTTTTGCCTTTAATTTTCGCCATCTATCTGTACCTCGCCTTGACTATTATATACTACATTGGCATCATCTGTGCCTGTAAGTTCATATGACTCCGTAAACTCATCGTCTGGAAGATTCCACGCATACAACCAAGCAATGTTACTGGCAAAAAGTAGGATTGTAACTATCACTAACAGTATAAAATATCGCCTGCATTGCAATTTTAGTTCGTGTAAAATCTCTGTTGCTAAACCTTCCATCACTTAACTCCTATCGAAGCCCATGTTTTAGGGCCTATAATACCATCTGCTTTCAATCCATGCACTATCTGCCACTGCTTAACGGCTTCTTCTGTGTTAGGTCCAAATATTCCATCTTCTAACCCACAAGCATATCCGTTAAGATTAAGAAACTTCTGCCAGTGCAGTACATAAGCGTTCCTATCACCCTTGCGAAGTGTAGGTGTACTATTTATTGTACTCGATGGTACTTCCGGTGTATATATACCACTACCAGCCGCTTCTGCATCCCAAAGATATAACTTGTACTTCTCAATGGTATTTATCAAAGTCTGTGCATATGTGGGTGATGTAGCATACCCATCATTTTGAACATTGATACAAGCCTCTCTATAACTCTTACAGTTACGCAGGTTTTTGTATCTTGCAAGTCTGTTAAACAAGCCAGAGTGGTCTGCTATTGACTCTGCCCAACTCGGATACTTTCTAAAATCTGCAAGAACTTTGGTCTTAACCCCATTGTAATACTCTGTTGTCCAAAACTTCTTCGACTGGCCATTGTACTGACCTTTTATGCCGAACAGATTATTACATTGTACTGTGAGTCCACTGTTACCCTTGTTGCTCTCTATAAAAGCCTGTGCGGCAGTAAGAGAAGCAAGAATACCAGTTTTTCTCATATCATTGATAACGTACGGTTTCAGTTTTGCAAAAAATGAAGCGTCTGTATATGCCATAGTCTATCCCTATACTGCCTGTACTGCACCTTCGATTATAGCGTTAATTTCTGCTACATCTAAATCAAGTCCAAGTTCGTGGGCTTTCTTCGCTACAAGTTCGACTGCATAATCCTTCTTCTTCAACCATTCTTCCTGTGTATAAATCTTCTCGGCTGAACGTACAACAATTTCAGCAAATTCCACTACTGTTGCGTACTTATCTTCACCAACTTTATTCTTCAACCAAGGAATAACGAATGCGGTAATAAGAATAAGGACAACTGATATAATTGCTTTTGTCAATTCTGTAATCAATTCAGGACTCATAATGGTCTACCTCCTTTTTGATACATTATACAACGTATTATAAGGTTTGTAAACCACTAATCATGGATTTAATTATTTCACGTTCACTTGGCATATCTGTGCTTATATAAAGAGTGTGTATAAACTCTGATATTTCTTTGCATACCGCTTTTATTTGCTTCTCTATTGCCTGCTCTGATATTTCTCCCAACTGATACTTACGCTTCATCACTATATATTTGACGTATTGTGGTAATATGTCATCGTACTCATCTTCTGCATTATTCATATGCTCTTTGACTATATAGAGGTGTGCCAATCTCTCACAATTTTCAAATGTTGTGCTATCATCTTTTAGTTCCTGTATTGTTCTGTTGATGTCTTGTATATTCATAATTCGCCTCAAAAGAGGGCGTGTCAATGCACGCCCTCAATCTTCATTATTTGATTTTGTTGATGCAGTCCATGATAGCCTGACGTTCATGTTCTGACATTGTGTCATCCATAAGAGTTTCTAACTTTTGTACCATCTTTTTCTTTGAGGCGTCCCTACTGTACCCGTAACTGTTTTCGTAGGATTGTCCTCTATTCTGACTATTACGAAAGTTATCCCTGCTTTCATTATAACGACCATCACCATCGCCATCACGACCACGGCGAGCATTGCTCGTACCATCGTTTGACATTCCGTCATTCGACATACCATCGTAAGACCATTCAGGCATCATTCTGTTGCTCATTCCGTCATAACTTCTACCGTCATAACTTCTGTTATCGTAACTACGGCGATAAGCATTGGACATACCATTGCTCATACCACCTTCTTCTGCCTTCATGTAGTCTATACATTTGTCGGTGTTTTTAATTGCAGCCATCAATTTGTAAAGATTATCTAATGACTGGACATCGAGGTCACCTTTCTTCTCAATGTCTTTAACCTCTCGTTCAAGCATATCCCGGAGGTTTTCATACATCTGTATCTTGTGCATATCCGTTCTCCTTTCTATGCTATTCTCGATATGGTCAGATTTGCGTTCTGCACATTGATAACCGGTGCAGGTGTTACTGTCGGGTCAGTTGTAGCCGGTACGGCATCTACTGAAAGTGAGAAGCAACATCCTCTTGGTACTTTTATTATCGCAGTACTGGTAACATTACCATATTCATCTGCGGCAGCAGGCGTATAAATAGCCCGGCTTGTAAGACGAGGTTCACCATTAACTGTAATAGCAATGGCTATGGGAGCAACAGTACCACCTTCAGGTACTGCAATATTCCCATTAAATGTTACCTGATAAGTTGCGAAGCACTGGTTGGTTACCCCACGCAGAATAAAAACTCCAGTTTCGTCCTCATGATATATATAACCACGAGTACAAGGAATAGAAGCACTAAAGATTACAGGTCCGTTGAGAGCAACTTCCTGTATTGCATTTGCTAAATATTCTGCTGCCATGATAACCTCCTTATGCTACACCGCAACCACATCCACCATTGTTGCAAGTGAATATAGGTGTTCTGCCATAAACCGGTGTTGAAGGAACAGGACAGTTAGAAAGTCTGTTATACAACTGGTCAACCTCGTTAGAGAATCCCTGCTGAATAAATGCGTTCTGTGCCGTCTGTGACTCA
>Ga0310690_10002490_pt1 | contig 29746 bp, 13 predicted proteins | sample AusTroGonzalo_MG_2_FD_207661 | JGI IMG/M metagenome (GOLD analysis project Ga0310690, IMG submission 207661) | Bovine rumen microbial communities from tropical cattle in Woodstock, Queensland, Australia - Gonzalo_04 (v2) (version 2) | ecosystem: Host-associated > Mammals > Digestive system >...
AGGTTTTGATCCATTGGGGATAACTATACCTGTGGCACTCCAATAATAACCACCGGGACTGAAGAGCTGCACAAAGCCACCTTTATCGGTTAGGGTGGAAATAAATCTAATCTCAGCCTGGGTAGGGAGCCGCCACCGGCCGGCAGGGTATCCGTCTTCTTGATAAGTGGCACACTTGAATTTAGCCGACTGATGGGTAAAACCGTTATAAAACTCTACGCCGCCAAAACGGGAGGACACTCGAAGGGCGGGGGCCAGCATATTCACAGTGCGGTCCGTCTCTTCGGCGGGATAGTAATTCGTAAGTTTTCGTTTGGATCCTGTCTTGTTATTGATTACGTGCGCTTCTTTGAACTCAATGCTGAACTCTTCATCAACATTCTCGTCCCTTACATACGGGTCTACGGTCTTGTCCGGATCAAAAGGATCGGAATAACCATCATAATAATGGGCCCAGTCCCAATAATGATAAGGGTCCTCTTGCTTGTACCAGTAACTGTATTTGATGGGATTTTCCGGGTCGGACTGTACAGTGGACGCGCTTTCCCGGCCATTGTTCCACGTTTCAGGGGTTCGGGTACGGGGATCTCCTATCACATACTCACTATTCTTGTCCAAAACAGTGACGTGGATAGTATAACGATTCCTGTTACCGCCTGTAAAATTGACGGTTCTCCACTGGAGCCATTCAAGTTTCTGGCGTAGTTCCCCTACAGATCCTGCATTGTTAGTCCACTTCGGATTTATTTTCTTGGCCACTATACCATACTCCCCGTCATCCTTTTTACCGGAACGGTGACGCATCATGCGCGCCCCGTCAATGAAGACATAGCCTGAGTGGGCATAATTGGGCCATACAGGACGATTGCCATTGGTGGTTTCTGTATTGTCTTTAGTATCATCTCCCGCCACAGGATTGCCTGCGCCATCCGTACGTTGCGGATCGGAATTGAGTTCAGCTTCAATATAGATGGCCGGATTCTGGATAATGGTGATGGTCTCTTTATACTCCGTCTTGGCAATATCCGCCTCCTTTGTCTCCTCGCTTTTAACCTGGTCCTTGTGCCAGATGGTCAAAGACATCGTATAGGGAGAATAGTCAAATGTGGTAGATTTATAATTGTTGTTCAATTGATGAGTCATCGTCACCACTCCGCCTTCCAAATGGAACCAGTTCTTGGTTGCATCATCCTGGTTTGTGGCCGCATCCAGATAGTCCAGATAATAGGTACCATCCGTTGCCTTACAGACAATGCCTTTCGCAGCACCTTCTCCTATCGATGCGGGCGTGAAAGAGCCGTCGTTATTCTCGGTTACATTACCATAATACGGCCGGGTAATGCTGTTTACCCTAAAGTCTACTGGATGGGAAGTTGTAAGATTAATCTTACCGGAGGTCTCATTGTTAAGGGTAATGGTATGCTGGTTGGTAGACAGGTAACGGGCATTGCCAATCTCGGCGTGCTTGATGACCACGTTTTTATCCTGCCAGTAATACACATAACAGTCAATGGCTTCGAGTTCCACCTCGGTGTCATCAGTATCAGCACCCAGCATGCCCACGTCTATATTGTAATGATACCAGTTGTTCCGCTGGAATGTGTTGGCATACTCCGAACGGACATCGTTGGGAATCAGTATCTTATAGTAGAATTCTTTCTTGGCGCCTTTAATATACACGATTCCGCCTTTCTCATAAGGAGTACGCTCCCACGGTAATACCAGTTTCAAGTAGGGTTCGCCCTCATTACCGTTTTGCCAGCGCTGCGGATAAGCGTACGTAGGGTAGGTATTGTAGAAACCGTTGCTGGAGTCAAAAATCTGCTGATAGTCCGGGTCGGCTTCCGTTCCGTCGTTCCGGAAAAACAACAGGGGATTATCCCTGTAGCTGAGAGCCTCATAGCCATCCGGAAGGCCCTTCCTGGTATCGGCCGGTTCTCCTCCCAAGGAAACGGTCTTGATACCGTCCACCAAATAAACCTTCATCTCTTCGACACTAGGCGTCCATGTTTCGAAGAGAGGGGTTTTCCCATCTTCTTCCAATTGGGGCGTTCCGTCACTGTTGAACAACTGGATTTTCATCTCTTCCTTAGTCCTGATGCCCACAGTAATCTTGCAGGCATAACGGGACAACTGGATGGTGCTCCCTTCATCCTCGATGACCTCCTTGCGGGTACGTCCTTTAAGGGTGATGGTGGTTTGCCCGCTCATCATGAAATAATCCTGACGGTGGTTGAGGGTAGTCTTAGCCTCAAAATCAGTGGTTGCCAGCACCTGTTTGAGCCCGTCCATGGAAGTGTCGTCCTGCCCGTCCAAAAGAGCCTTGTCCACATTTACCAGGACAAACACCACCGTTTCAGGTTTTTTGTCCGGGGTCTCATACTGGACCGGGAAAATACGGTCATTGATGATCTTTGTAGTGAGCTCGAAGCGGAAAGCGGCTTGGTCACGCGTAAGTTTTTTGAGTTCCTCGCGGCGGTGATATGTTGCGGGAGAAGACGTCCGGCCTTCGGGATAGAAATAAAAATCTACGCTCTTGATATCGTTCTCATGATAAGCGTTCTCTCCCGGCTGGTCATACGACGAATTCGAGGGGCTTTCTTCGTCTTCATCTTCGGCTTTTGTTTCGAAGTCTTCCGACAAACGGAGCGTGAGTTCCATCACCGGGCCGTCCCATGAACTGGACACAAGGTCCTCTTCCCTGGAACAGGCGGCCAGGAGAAGGAAGACAAGGCAATATGAGAACCATCGGCGCATCAGTTATTGGAACCTGGCTGCAGGATAAAATAGTAAACCTGGTCTATACACTCCGACTCTCCGTCAATCTTGCTTTCGCGGTCGGCGGTATAGGCCATAAAGGTCAATGTGATTTTCTTGGGCTCCGTGATGGAAACCCCGGATTTGCGGTCAATGGCAATATTGATACGGCCATTGTTGCGGGTGGGATTAATATCTATGAAGCGATAGTCTTCCTGAGCATCGCTGGTGAACGAGACGACGAAGGCATCCTCATCGCCAACCGGATTCACCTCCAACTGGCCGCCTTCGGGCGATGCTACATACAAGTAGGCGCTGCAGGACTGATTGCCCCTCAGGTAGATATTGGTATAGTCAACCTTCCCGTCTTCCTTATAGACATCTTCTTTTCTGGCATAAGTCCCGTCCATCACGCTCAGTTTCCAGGTAACCATCAGGGAAGACTCGGAATAATTAATGGTATAGTCGGTTTTTTCCCAGGGCAACACATTCACAGAAAGTTGCAGGGTACGGTCGCTCACATAGTAGCCATAGACGGTCCAGGTATGGTTCCTGGAAAAGTCCCCCTCGCTTGACAATGCGAACTTTGCCGTACCAGTTGTGGTTTTCTCGCTAGAAGTATCGGCTCCTTTTACCACTTTGTAATGGACCTCCCCGGACAGGATTTTGCCGCTTTCCCTCAGATAATAGGTGCCGCACTCCGTCAGTCTGTTCTGAAGTTTGGCCGACTGGATAATAGCCTCATAGGCTTCACCGGTCTGGCCGGCATATTTGTACAATTCCGGGGTAGGGCTGGAACATACGGAATTGACGCCGGGATAAGTTACCGACGATTCCACATACGTGTTAACCCAGCGTGGCGTATGGACGGGGCCGAATAAATACTCCTGAGTGGGAATCACTTCCCCGTCGAGGACAATCTCCTCTATGCTAAGTACCTCTTTTTCAGCGAGGTTATCCGTCTCAGTAAGCATCTGGGAAAAGAGGAAACGGACTTTGGACACCATCCTTTCCAAGGTAATGTCGGCCACGCTAAGGGAAGGTGCTTCCCCTTTGATCTGCAGATTCTTGGCTGCGCCGGCCATTGGAAGGCCCAGGACCTCCTCCTCCTCCTGATTATCCTCCTTAATGATAGTAGGTACCGTCGTTATCTTGGACCCCGGAGAGAAGAAATCGCCGCCGAAGACGGCATCATTCACATCATCATATTCGGATTTGTCCGAAAGAGAAACCCCTCCATTTTCCCCTTTGCGAGCGATACTGGCGGCATTGGCCAACACAAATACGTCCACCGGGGGACGGGTAAGGGCAAAGTCCCAGTCCACGCGCATGGAATAATGCTTCACGCCGCCTCCCACCTGGGGAAAATCATCGGCCGGATTGCTTGAATCCAGGGAAAGATGGGACACAAGTTCCTTAGTATCAGTACGGAAAACCCATATCTGGAGATCGTGCAGCGTGTTTTCCAGGTCAGAAGCGGGAACTACAGCCTTGACTGGAGCAGAAGCCGGGAACTCCAGGGTAATCCCCAGACGTGCCCCGTCTTCACTAGTTTCCGGCACGCTAAGCCTGCAGGCGGCCGATAAGGCCGTCAGGACAACCAGCAATATGAGCTTCCCAACTTTCATCTATTCTTCGGCACTGTCATCGTCTCCCAAAATCATCGTCACCGGTGTACTCATCACCCAATTGGACTCCAGTTCCACGCCCAGGGCAAGTTGCGGGACTCCCAGATCCGGAACGGCATTGTGGGCGTTCTTGAGCGTCTTGATAACACAAGGAGCCGTAGTGATGCAATCCCGGATGAACACCCTGTCAAACTCTGTCTCTTCCGGGAATTCCAGTTTGCCTACCAGGTAAAACTTGTGTCCGTGAAGGATGCGTCCTTCAGCGCCCTCAAAGGGGTCTGTATTGTTAAGGAACTCCAGGGCAAAGTACACCTCGGTGTTCCATTCATTCGTCTTGCGGGGCGTCTCAAGCACCAGGGTACGGAATTCTTTCAGGGTCTCGTCCTTCCCTTGGACATGCAGGTAGATGCCCTCGGGAATCTGATTGTCGTACAGGTAATACTGCTGACTCTCGACATCCCCTTCATATTTGGGCGTAAAGTCAAAATAAGTAGGATACTGGCGGCCGATAATCACCCCCGTAAGCGGCAAGTTCTCCCCAGTGGCGTAAACGCCAGTATCATCCCTGCCGTCATTGTCCTGAAGGAACTCTTTCTCTGCCCTTACCGTGGCGCTAAGCATTCCCACAGCATACTCCAGGGGTGTTTCCAAAACAACAGCTCGAGTGTTGTGACTCACCGCCTTCCCGTCCTGGTACATGGCCACAATTTCTTCCCATGAATAATTGGGATTATACGCCGACGTCGTCTGGGTATCCTGCCCCGGTTCGGCCTCCTCGTTGGACGTGCGAATGGTGGTATTGGAGAAATAATAAAGCGCAGGAGGATAACAAAAATAAGAGATAGGGGCAATACCGTCCAGGCCGTGTTCCAGGGGGACCACATATTCCGAAGGGGTCCATCGCACCACGGCCGCTCCGGAAGGAAGGCCGTACTGGGTGGGATAATCGGCATGATCGCTGGAGATAAAATGGACCTCTTTATCCCCGTCTGCCCCGTCAGTAATCTCAATGATTCCATCCCTTTCTTCGGCTTCATCAGGCGTCTGTTCAACAATTCGGGCCAGAATCATATCCCGAACGCCCTTGTATATGTCTGCATACGTTAGAGGCGAGTAATTACCATTTTGGTCCTTTTTCTTGACGTCCTGATAAACCTCACCGTCCTTTTGCACCTCATAGGCGTGGGGATTGATGATGTTGTAATTGTAAAGGCTGCGGTACAGGTTAGTAAGGAGAGCCTCCACGTTTTCCCCGGAACCGGGCATCAAGGCACCCTCTACCGTAATATCCTCGTAGCAGGTACGCAGGTTTTCGTCGCCGATGGAACCGTCCCAAGGCATTATAACGTCTATACTCTTGGTATTGTCATCATAGTATGCCTTCATAGTAAAGGCATCGCCGATAACAATATTGGTAAGCACCTCGGCAATGTCATGAGCTTCTTGGGGAGCGCCGGAACCGGGAACCAGCATGGTGTGGGGCTCAAAACCCAACTCCGAGGCCTGGGAAACATAGGCCCATTTCTCTCCCTTCTTTTCAAAGCCGATTTCCCGCAAGCTGCCGTCTATGTGAAGTTGCTCCACCGTTTGACTGTTGGTCCAGGGAGCCCTTCCATATACAAGAGCCGACGCCATCTTGAGCGGCAGGTTTAGTCCCAGGCCCGTGAAATTATGGGCATAACTGACCGTACTAAAACCGCTCTTCCCCACAGAAGGCAACTCCAGGATGTGAGAAAGAGTCTTGTCACTGCCCGTTACGGCCGATTCAGACTCAAACGGAACCACCCTTATACTGCCGAGGCCACGGAAGTCCGGTTCGGGTAGCATCTCCGTAATCACATCCAAGGATGCTTTGGTGGCAGTACCTGAACGCAGGCTGATGGCCAAATCTACAGGCTTCGTCTCCGCCTCTTCCGAAGAAACGGTCCTTCTATCGGCCTTGGAACAAGACACCAGACCTGCCGGCAACAGCAGTGCCGACAGGAACAAAACGGTTATATGCCTTTGTTTCAATGTCATAGAACAACCTCATGCGATGTGGCGGGCTCCCAATCGGTAGTCACACTCACACCAAAGGAAGGGTCTCCCGGCTTCACAGAACCATTGGTATAGGCCCGTGCCTTGATAAGGGTAAACTGACCGGGATTCAACTGTTTCGACGCACCCAGGAGGGTTTCCGTAATGGATCCGTCCTTCATAGTGGCATAAACACGGATCTGCCAGAGCGAATGGTCGGCGCTCTCGGAGATGAAAGGATCATCCACGTCGATGATGGTCTTGGTGGGCGTGGCCTCCCGGGAAGGGAAATTCACCGAAGCATAACAGATGTTTCCGGGGGCATCCAGGGTGAGTCGGTCGGCTTTCACTATAGGCGTATAGTCAAAGTGGTACAGGCTGTCGCAAACATCGAAGGAGGTTGCAAAGCCGGACATGAACACCTTGATATCCTGGATGCCGCTGCCCAAAGTATCCACCACCAGCGCCGTGGCGCAGTTGGCCATATACAGGCGGACGTCAAACTGCTGGTCCTCCCCTTCCTTGATATCCATGGGAAGGCGGGCCGTGAAAAAGCCGGACTTGTGGGAGGGGATGGTATCCCTCACCTGCTGAACGATACGGGCGGTATGCGCACGCTCTGTGTTCTCGAAGGACAGGAGCTCGTTGTTGCCGATGTTGGCCAGAGCCAGGTGCATATACCTGCGTACAGGGATGTACAGTGTATAGCTGGATTGGTTGGCATTCATGATATGGGTTTCCTTGTGCAGCAGCGTGGAATCTTCCTCTACATCATAGAAATCCAAATCCACATCGTGGGCAAAGTCCGTGAAAATATCGCTCAGGTATGTCTTGATGGCGTTGGAAACCGTAACATCGGCTGCCATGGAAAGCTGAGTCTGGAGCTCCGTGGTCATATTGGTGACCAGACGGAGCTCGTAGTTCAGCGTATAGTCGGTCTCGCAGTCACGCATATCCTCGTCCACCAGGCCGCAAGCCACAAGGGCCACGGCCGTGAACATAAGAAGGAGATGTTTCAGAATGCGGGACATATTATCTATTATAAGGTATTACTCCAGAACACCCATCTGGACATCGAAGGTCAGACCGGCATCCCAAGACATATCGACAGACAGGCCCAGGGAAATCTGGCTGGAACGAAGGTCAGGCACTGTTACGTAAGCGTGCTTGAGACAGTCTTCACCCAGGATAAGGTTAGCCGTGGTGATATAGTCCTGCATAAACACACGGGGAGCATTGATGGTGTTGCCGTTAGCGGGGTCGTATGGAGGATAGCAATCCCAGTCACGGTCCAGGTTGGTAAACGCAGTGGCCTTTCCGCCTTGCTCGGTATCCCTTGCCCTGGCAATAGCATCGGAGATGTCCAGTTTGCCCAGCAGGTAGAAGGTGCCGCCCTTACGGATCAGGTTCAGCTCTCCCCAGAAGTCCTCGTCGGTGTTGTTGACAAGCTCCAGTCCCACATACACATCGCTCTGGTCATTGGCAGCCTTGGTAGCGTCGTAATTGTCCCAGACCATGGTATAGATGGGTTCCGTAATAATACCAACCTTATAACCTTCATTGTGATTGGTTCCGTAAACGTTCAACACCTTGTCATAGATCATCTTGTCAAACTCGTTGGAGACTATTCCTTTTTCTGTTTCTTTCTTGAACACCATTCCGGTAAAGGTGGTAGTGGTTTCGTCGTACTTGATGGAGGGATCATTGGCATTCAAGGGCTGGCGGGTCAGGTCCCAACCCATAACGTCGGCCATGCCGCCCACAACGATACCGGTCACAAAAATACCTTTCTCCTTTTCCGTATAGCTGGTCTTGATTTCATTGTCCGGCTCTCCCGTGCAATTCTTCCTGTTGTCCTTGAGGGTTGATGCACCAAAACTCACCTTGGACTCCAACAGCGCCGTACCATAGTTGATATTATTAATCATGGCCACACTGCGGGTATCGGAGGCCACGGACGCAAATTTATTCCAGTCAGACCAATTGGCATCATTATCCCACATGCCGATAGTGGACGGCCATTTGTCGGTTTGAATCACATTTGCAGAGGTTCTGATGGCCGAATTGGCGTAATAGATGAGCTCGGCCGGATAGCGGTAATTCTGGATAGGGAACGTCGCTTCTCCAAGCCCATAGGCAGGAATCTTCTGGTTGTAAGAGAACTGGTCGGAAGCGGACTGCTCGGTGCTGGTATTACAAGCAAGGATAGCGGCTCCGGCGGGAAGTCCCACATTGACGGGGAAGCCCTCATTGTCTTCCATTACAAAATAGGAACGGCCTACATAAGGATCCTCCTTGGCATTGTAAAAATAGGTGTCAAACAGGCGTTTTACAGCATTCCAGCGGTCCGGAGAGGAATGGTTAGATACGGCACTATACAATGCCTCCATGTCGGGAAGCCCGTCTGTGGCTTTAATGAAGTCAAATCCTTCGGTATAGACATGGAAGTAATTCTGCATACGCGACCGAACTTCCTTCGCCAGGAGCATGGCGATATTCTCCTCCCAACCCGTGGGCTCGGCATCGGCGCAACGGTCCACAACGGCATACAAATCTTCCATCGTCCTCAAAATAGCCGAAGCACATCCTGCACGGAGTTCCTGAAGCTTTCCATTTATTTTGATAGTAGTGAGCACGCTGTACGCATAACCCATGGTCTCTCCAAGAGGGAATAAGCCGAATTTCTTGCCCTTGTTGGTCTTTACCAGCTCGTCTGACTTGGTGGACTCTTTGCCGTCGTACTCCCAGTCGTACATGGTACCCAGCTGCTTCCAGGAGATCTGGCCGGCGAAGTACGTATACTGTATTCCGTTCAATGCATCCTCATGTTCTTCCGTGGTCTTGGTCTGATCCTCAGGGGTAGCGGAATAATACTTTTTGAGGGTATCGGCGGCATTGTAGATAACCTTGTTGTCGTCATCAAATATCTTCTGGGGAATGGGCCACCAAAAGCCGTAACTCTTATCTTCAATGCCCGTCTGATGGTCCCAGAAGCCACCATGGTCTTTATCTTTGGTCTCATTGACAAGGCCCGACAGGCTGAAATAGGTGAGCATGCTGGAGAAGAAGAAGGCTCCCACATCGAATTCATCCTGACTGGACAGGCGGGGCTGCAAATCGAAATGAAGGGAAGTAATGTCACTTGCCTTACCGTCAATCGCTATTTTGCCCTGAAGGTCATCGGAATAATTCTTGGCGGCCTTACCGTAAAGAAGGAGGGCATTGGTGTACAGCGGAAGGGCCAGTTCCACGGTTCTGGTGGGATCGGCGCCCTCCGGGAAAAGGGAACCCAAATTATAGTCCCTGTCGGCCGGAATGGGCTCATAGGTAACCGGTCCTTTTTCTTCCGACTTTGCCCTGAAAGGATTGTACAGGAAAGAGCCGTGCTTTTCATTGGAATAATTCAGCTCATAGGCCAGCAGGTGAACCTGTTCCATTCCCAGGAAAGGTTTCTTGTACTGGACAAAATCGGCTGTGGTTTTGGTTTCTTGCTGCGCCTCCGTGGAGACACTCAGCACAAACTGCGTCTTTACCGTGTTGGTCTCCGGGTCGTAGTCCGGGCTGGGGACAACGGTCTTGTCTGCCTCCATTTCCTGGGCGCAAGAGGCCAGGGCCAGAAGGACGATGGCTCCGAAGAGCGGGAAGTTGCGTTTCATAATCATATATTTTTTATTATCTATTATCATCATTATTCTCCACCGAGGATTACGTCCTCATAAACCAGGCCGTCACCCCACTCAATATCCACGGAAAGGCCGATGGTCACGCTGCTGGCCCGCAGGTCCGGCACCGTGAGGTAAGCGTATTTGAGCGAGTTCTCTCCAAACTTGAAGGTAGCTTTGGTAACGAAATCTTGAACAAATACACGAGGCTTCTCCAGGGAACGCGTGCCATGCATAGTGACTTCTTGAGGGGTACCTTCATCAACCTTATATGTGTAATCTACATAAGGAGGAACGATATGACTAATCTCCTGGGTGAGCTTATTATTAGCGTCGTATACCGGAGCCGGCCAGTCAATAGGCGTAGCATGTTCATCATTGGGATCCAGGGCGGCGATAAGATAGAAGTAACCGTCTTCCCGGATGAGGTTGCAGTTTCCGTAGAAATCGGTACCGGTATTGTTCTGGAACTCGAGAGCAACGAAGACCTTGTCCTGCGGCTTACTGTTAGCCAGGGCGCTGGCGTTGAAATTGTCAAAGACCACCGTATAATTGGCTTCGTTTTCCGGGGTGGGCACAGCATGGCTGGCAATATTCTTGTCGTAGATGAAGCCGGTCTCTATAACCTCGGAAGTAGAGCTGGCCTTCCTGGGAAGGAAATCCCAACCCACGTGAACCGGCTGTCCGCCGATGATAATACCGGTCAGTTTGAAAGAGTCGGAGTTAATGGGAATGATTTTGTCCGGCTCATCATTTTTATGATCCACATCATAATCCGCAACGGAAGCATAACCGGCGTTAATGGCCTGCACAGCGTGGTTGTTGTCCTTGAGTGATGTGAGGCCTGACTTGTATCCCACCTTTGTTTCCAGCATAGCCACACCGTAGTTGATGTCATATTTCATGGCCACACTGCGGGTGGAAGAAATCACATGGGAACCATGCCAATCCCATTGCCAGGTATTACCTTCTGTATCATTGGGGTCAATTGCAGTTGCCGGAGCTTTCACCACTTTCTCCGGCCATTTGCTAACATCACCCCATTTTCCAGTTTCGGATGTACCGGGATAAGAAGATGTCTTGTGCTCCAGGTCGGACACCCTCACAGGGCTGTTGCCAAAATACAGGATTTCGGCCGGGAAGAAATAGCTGTTTGCGTCATAAGGGACGCTGGTGGTGGGATTATCCACTTGGCTGGGATCATTCGGGTCTCCAGAAACAGCGCTGGTATTGAACTCCTGAGGATAGTAGAAACAAAGGCTCTCGCTGTCAAAAGCCATATAGGACACGCCACGGGGCATATTGAAGCCAAAGGGGAAATTGGAAACGTCTCCCGTCACCAGCTTGTCCAAATTGAGGCTGGTAGGTTTATATTCGCTGGCTTTCTTGGTTGCACTACTATTATCCTCCGGCCAGAACGTATCTTTCTTAAAATTGGTAATTATAGTTGACAACCCAAAATAAGACGCACTGGACTCCAATGCCGACCCGTCCGAAGGAGCATTCCCACTAAAATAATCTAGAAGATGCCCATGAATCTTCACTGCAAGGTGCTTCGCCACGGCCTCTGCCTCCGAGATAGGAGCGGCACAGCGGATGGCGTTGATATTGCTCCATAGGTCGGTAATAATGCGAAGAATATCCTCACCGGCGGCAGCACGAAGTTCTCCGTCATCTGAACGGATGGTGGTCATTTGCTTATAAGTGTATTGCAACTGCGCTTCCAGGGGATAAAGTTCATGGGCGGGGACGGCAGGTACGGGAGGCACGTAACCAGGTTGCCCCTCCTCACCTTCAGCTGGAACTGCTGGGGAGCCCACTTCCACCGGGCTGGTATCACCGACTGCATAATCGGCCCATTTTACAGCGGGATAGCTGTTTGCGAGAAGACTGAAACCGTAGGCATTGTCCGTTCCTTCTTTTTCTCCTGAAGAAATAACGTCATCGGCCATTCCATCCCCGTCAGAATCGGCAAGTCCGGTATTCATAATCACGGTGAGCATACCGGCAAGCAGCTGCTCTGCAATATAATAACGGTCGGCATCCTGAAGGCGTTTCTTCAGCTCGAAATCCGTTTTATTGGCTTCAGCACTAATGCTATAGGTTTCCAGTCCGCCATACTTATCCTCCTTGGTAATTCCGTTGGTGGTAGTATAGGCGGGTATGCCGGCACGCCCGTAAAAGACCAGCATATTGGTCTTGAGCGGAAGGGACATCTGAAGGACACGCCGTGACTGGGTAGACGAAATTCTATTCTCTTCGGCAAATTTGGAAAGGTCATACACTTTGTCGGCGTTCCTGTCCACCGCGAGGGCACTGCCGTCATAGGTATCTCCCAGCGTATAGATGGCCATGAGTTTGGAATCCACGATACCGCGGAAATGGTCTCCGGCGGCCTGGGTGTCTTCGGCCGTTTGTTTGGTCCTGGCGGCAGAAGTGGAAACGTTGAACACAAAACTGGTTACCACTTCCTGGACACCATTTTCATCGTTCTGTTGTTCTTCCAATGGATTCCCTTCCCTCTGGCACCCGCTCAAAACGGGAACCAGAAGTGCCAGCACGGACATGATAAATAGACTCTTTTTCATAAGCATTTTATCGTTCGTTTTCGTTTATTATCTCTTTCCAGGCCTCGTACTCCTTGCGGGCGGGGCCGTAGGTTTCAATTCCTTTCAAGTTATGCCGGGCGGCGTCGGAGCCCATGCGGGCAGCCTTCTCCAGCAGGCCGACGGCGCGCTGTTCGGCAGCCTCGTCCTTGTTGTCCAACGCCGTGAAATACAGCGCGATACCGTAGGCGTTGGCGGCCTCGGCATCGGCCTCTACGCGGGCGAGGAGGGCGGGGTCTGACTCCACGGTGCGCACGGCGTCGTGGTAGCGCTTGGCCTTGAGGAGGGCGGTGACGGAACCGTTCAGTTTCTCCGTTGCGGCGTCGGGCTTGTTACTATAATAGATGCGGATATAGCCCGAATTGCGCTGGTCGGCCAAATATTTCTCCTTCACCTCTTTGTACAGTTTGGGATCGGCCTTGATCTTCTGCTCCCGGGCATCGGCGTTAGGCTCATTGTTCACGATGTCCAGCAGCTTTTGGCTGGCGGCGGGATCGGCCTCCAGCTGAGCCTTGAACCAGTCCCAGGCTTCTCCCTTGCCGATGGCCTCGAAGTGCTTCTTGCCCACGAAGGTCTTGGCGCGAAGATAATCGGCCACCGCCTTGGCGCGGTGCACGGACAGGGTGTCGTTGCGCTCCTGCGAGCCCTCGATGGAAGCCAGGCCCACCACGGAAACCAGGAGTTCGTCGGTGGTTTCGGCATCGCGGATGGTCTCGATGGCCTTCTGGAGCTGGTCCAGCACTTTGGCGTTATTGCCGAATTCCGGCTTCAGGACGTCGCTGTCCACCTCGAACGTCACGTACATCAGGCTGTCACGGCCCGGACGGGTGAGGTAATCCAGCGGACGGTATTTTTCAATGGGAATGACCCAGTCGTTATCATTGGAAAGGCGGTCCGGCTGCGTTTGGGGGGCCATCACGTCCCTAAGCTGGACCACAAAGGCCACGGGCGGGGTGAGCACCGTGATGGTGTCCCTGGCGGAAACCACCACCTGGCTGGGCTTGCGGGCCTGGTGTTTTTCCTTGCTCACGGGGTTGTAGGCTATGTTCACGGCCAGTTTGGGAACCACGCCCACCTTGCGGTCTTCTCCCAGTTTGGTGCCGCAGTGGGGGCAGTCGTAGCGGTCGTAGGCCGCCAGACCCATGGCTGCGCCGGCCTCCAGTTCCAGGCGCCAGTGCTGCCAAGGCCACCAGGCATAACCGGCAAAGAGCCCGCCGCCCCAGAAGGAGCCCTGCAGGCGATAATTCTTGGCATCGGGATACAGGCCGAAGGGGAACTGGACGTCCCCCACGTTGAAGTGGGTATAGATGGCATCGGCCCCGGCGAAGAAGCCCTGGAAGACTTCTTTCAGGTAATAGCGGACCTCGGGAACCACAGCGAAGTTGCGCCAGTGGACATCGTCGGTCTGGTCCCAGTCCCAGGCCAGCCAGCGGGGCCAGGCCTTGAGGCCGGCATCCACGCCCACACTCCAATGCTCACCGGTCTGGAGCTCCAGACCCAGGTTGGGCTCGCTCACGGCGTCCCACGCCAGGTTGGTGCGGATAGATACTTCCTGGGCTTTTACAGTGTACGGCACAAAGGCCGCTACCGTCAGGATGAGCAGGATTACTATTTTAGCTGTGTGGTTCATGCGCATTTCTGCAAAGGTAGGCGTATGCGCGCAGGAACATGTTTCAAAAGTGAAAAAAACTTGTTCATAATTAACATTTTTTGACTAAATTTGAAACACGAAAGGATATTTTCAGATGGACAAACTGTATTTCATCATATTGGTAGGTACGGCTATAGAAATGACGGTCTGCTTCCTTTGCGCCCGTAATCTATGGCGTCGGAGGGCCGAAACAAAGGACATTTCGCGCTTGTTGCTGGGCCTCGGCGCGCTGATATGCGGGCTGCTGTCGCTCTTCTCCCTCCTGGGTAATCTGGGGCAGCCGGTCACCGAAGTATCCACCATCCCCATTCTCCAGCCTTGGGTGGGGCTGGTGTTCCTGTCCATGCACATCTTCATGACCCTCTACCCCATCATGGTGGTCCGCCCGGACTGGCTCACCCCCCGGCGCTCTTTCTTCCTGTACCTGCCGGTGATCCTCTTTGCCGTCTCCTTCCTCTTTTTCATCGGCCGATGGACACCCCTATCCTCTCCGGGAGATCTCTGGGACAATATCCTTAAGCCGGACGTTCTGCTGCGGGTAGCATCCCAACTGGCAATGATTCCGTACTGCCTCATCCTGCTCCTGCTGCCCTACAATTACCATAACAGCAGCGCATACCACTGGTGGATTGTTAACTATACCTTCGGCCTCATCATCCTCTGCGTGGCGCATATCGGCATCATGGTCACCTTCTCGCCTGTGCTCCTGGCCATCATCCCTTTCCTGGCCGCCGTCTTCTACCTGCTGTCCACGGAGTATGAGTTGGGAGAGCGCCTGCTGCCCAGCGCGCTGGAAAAAAGCTTCTCGGAGGCCGATGCCGCCAAAAAGGCCTCGGCTGGCGCCACATCGGCCCAAACTACATCGGCTGCCGATGCCGCCGTTGCCCCGGAAGCGGTGCCCGAGGGCGTTCCCGCCGAATTCGGCCTGTGGACACGCATTTGCCAGATGATGGACCAGGAAGAGGTTTGGAGAGACCCGGACCTTAGCCTCACCTCCATGGCCCACCGCTGCGCCACCAACGTCACCTACCTCAACCGCATCATCAAGCAGGAAACCGGCAGCGGATTCAAGGAACTGGTCACCACCAAACGCATCTCCAGCGTAGCCGCCAAATTGCAGGAAAACCCCGACGTAGACATCCAGGACGCCTTCTTCGACGCCGGCTTCCGCTCCCGCACCACCGCCTGGCGCAATTTCAAGGACATCATGGGCGTCACCCCCACCGAGTTTCGGCATAAGCGCTCCTAAGCGAATCTTTGTAACTGCTTGATTATAAATGTTGTTTTGAAATTTCTTGATCCCCAATGGTATCAAGAAAAAAACTTACATGCTTGACTATCAGCCAGTTGGGCCAGGTGCACAAAAATGACACAAATTATTTGCAATCTCAAAATAAATTCATACCTTTGCAGTCCCTTAAGGGCGGTTAGCTCAGCTGGTTCAGAGCACCTGCCTTACAAGCAGGGGGTCGACGGTTCGAATCCGCCACCGCCCACCCACCAAGACCGGTTTCCCGCCGGTCATTTTTTTTGTGCTCACCCCGTAACACGCTGATTATCAAGCACGTAAAAAATTTTCTTGATACCGTTTAGTATCAAGAAAAATAACAACACAATTGGTTTTCAATCAGTTACGAGATTTCGCTCAGGGAACCATAGACCGGAGCGGGGGCCGATAAGCGCTGTTGGCACGGTAGTGCGGCGCGTAGAGGGACTCAATCACCGTCACGGGCGCCACAAAGGCGCCGGCGCGCTCCACGAAGAAGTCCTCCGTGACGGTGGTCTTCTCCTCCGGATAGGTGTCGTAATAATATTCCGTGGCCGATGCCTTTACATTACGATAACCAGTCCAGCCGATGAGCCCGGACAGCTGCTGCACAGGACTCAAGGAAGCTTCGCGTCCGGCAGTGAGCCGAACAAAGCTGCGGTTCTCCCCGTTCCAAATCTCATACTTCACCGTAATGCGGTCGCCCACCTTCACAGGATCCCCGGGCTGAATCTCCACCCCCTCACGGAAGAACTTCCGCTCAATGGTAAAGCCATTCCCCGCCGCCTTGATTTCCTCCAGCGGCGCAGTATAAGTGGCCGATAATGCCAGCACCCGCGTACTCAAAACAGCCTCCGAACCATCCAGAATGGCAGTAATGGCATCGATAAACGCCGGCTCCTCATCCCACTTCTGCGTCTCCTTCTGCAGCATCAGCCACAGCCTGATCCCATCCGCAATCTGAGTATCACTCAAAAGATCGCACAACAAAGCATGGGCATACGCCTCGCTCTCCAGGAGCCCGCGCCAGGGCATCACAGCGTTGGGATAGTACCAGCCGCCGTCACGATGCTCAACGGCATATTCCAGCAGGGAGGCAACGTCGGCCTTGATGGAGTTCTTCAGTTTGGCCGATGTCCCCAGCTTGATGCCCCAGGCCTTAGCCAGCGCCAGGCCACCGTCCCGCTCAAGCAGGTTGCGCAGCGTAAGCAGCCGACGGGCCTTGGCCAGAATCTGGCCCTCCAGCCCGCGTCCGGCCTTCTTGGACGGCACCAGATTGTCCTTCACATCCTTGGTAAACTGCTCAAAACGCTTCTTTTCGGCCGACGAAACCGCCTTCTCCGTGAACGGAACACTAGCATACATGGCACGCACATACACGTACTGCGCGTCGGACAGCCAGCCGCACCAGTACGGCTGAACCGTTCCAAACTGATTCTTATCCAGATACTTAACCGTAGCCGTCATATCCGGCACGTCAAACCCGCGGTCCCGCAGCCGGGCAAAACGCTCCAGCATCACGGCCGTAATCACCGGACTGGACTTCATCCCCTCGAACCACGCGAATCCGCCGTCTGCGTTGCGGCATGCCAGGATCTTGCTCAGCAGCTCACCCTCCTCGACGTCTGCCTCCTTGACAGCATTCAGCCTACTGGCCATCTGCTGCACATACCACGCTTCTGAGAGCGCCAGGACGTCGTTATTCTTGGGCTCCACATGCTGCGGGATGGCGTCACGAACCATATCCAGCACAGTAATGTCCCGCAACGTAGCCGAAGAACCAGGGACGTTCACAAAACGGCCCTGCAGTTCACTCAGCAGCGCTTCGTAAGACATGCCGGCACGCAGCACGGCCGAATGCGCCTCGGTAAGCCCCTGTGAAGCCTCGTACACCGGCACATGCACCCGCACCGCATCAGAGAAGTCGGAGGCCTTGAATATGGCAGTAAGGGTAAGAGATTCTTCGCTTCGCTCAAAATGACAAGTGATGGGGAAATACTTAGTGACGATTCCTCCGGCGGGGACTTCCACGGGAACGGTGTCAATCTTGTCCCCCACCTGCAGGGAGAGTTCACCGGTCACGGGAACATCGGCAATGGAACTTACCGTGACGGCGGCGTGGTAAATGTCGCCCACGTACAGATAACGCGGCTCCAGGACCGACACCTTCACGGGCAGGGACACCACCATCTCCTCCTGGTTCATGGCATTGTGCATCTGCTTGTCGTGCGCGTACACGCGTACATAATAGGTACTCAGCTTGTCCGACGTGCGGAAGCTGAAGGTGAGCGTGCCATCGGCCGAAGGCTTCAGATGCGGCTGGAACGTAAGGGCCGATGCAAACTTCTCCCGGATATCCACCTGGGCCGGAGACCCGCCGAAGGCAGGTTTTTCCTCCACCAACTGGAAGGGCGCCGCTTCTTCGGACTCGACGGCGGCATCGGCCATGGCCATCATATTGATGCTGGCGCTGCTCTTGGCGAGGCCCCGCTCATAATACACCACGTGGTCGTCATCGCTGCCCACGCGGCCGCAGGCCGATGAAACATACACGCTCTCCACGGAGAAATCCCGCAGGTTCACCAGCGGCCAGTCGTTGGTTTCGATGGCATCCATGCTCTTGTCCCAGGCTGCCGCCAGAACCTCGGCACCGGCGGCCGTCTTTACGGTAAAACTGTATTCCGTGCCGGGATAAGCCTTGTCCTGGAAGCGGGTAAAGGAGAGCGGCAGGCTGTATTTATCCTTGGCCCTGCGATATTCACGCTCATAACTAATGGCCTTACCGTGAATGAAATAGAACACCTGCAGGCGCACGGCGTCCGGATAATTATCCTTGTAGGCAAAGGACACCCCGTCCATGGCGCCGCTCTTCACGTGCAAAGTCTGGTGCACCAGCACCTGGCGCTTCTCACCATAAAGCGTAACAACGGCCCAGGCATCGCCTTCAGAAGTGCCGATGCGGGCGGTAACCGAACCCTTGGGAGCCACCTCGGCGGGGCCGGACACAAACACGCGCTTCACATCCCCGCCCAGTTTCCGGTTGTCCGGACGCTGGCAAACGATACGGATCTCCTGCTCTCCGGAGACCTTCTTACCGGCAGCATTTTGGGCCGATACGGTAGCTTTGAGCCGATACAGGCCGTCGGCGGGCAGATTGAGCGTAAGCTCCTTTCCCGATGCCACTTCTCCGGAAGCCACCGGCTTTCCGGATGCGTCCACCAGCTCATATTTCACCGGCAGCGGAACCGGGTTGCCGCCGGCATCCCGTGCCTGCAGTTCCAGCTTCACCGCAGGGTTTTCCACCAGATATTTGGGGTGGGAACGGCGCCAGTAGTAGTGTTCGTCGTTGTCCTCGGGATCGTTCAGCACCATTTCGGCATCGACCGCATCCTTGACGGTGGCGCTCACCGACAAATCCTCCCCGATGTACCAGCCCGTCCCAAAGGAATGCGTTTCTCCGGTGGCCTCGGTCACGGTGACATCGGCCCGGTAATAGCCGCTGGTAGTGGCCTTGAAGGAGGTCTTGAAAGTGTTTCCTTCCTCCACGGGGACTTCCTGGTCATAGACGCCGTCTCCGTAGCAATTTACCTTTACGCGGATGCGTGCACCGGTGAGATTGTGTCCGGAATAGCTCACCAAGGAGCCGCTCACGGGCACTTCGTCGCCCACCAGGTACAGTTCTTCATGCTGGTCGAACTTCAGCTCGAAGGTGGGCAGCACGAATTCATCCACACGGAACCAGTCATAGCCCAGGCCCTCGGCCTCCAGCTCGAAACGGCCGTTGCGGAGGCCTTCCGGTAACACAAAAATGCCTGACACAGCGCCCCATTCATTGGTTGTAAGCGTCTGTGTATCAATGATATTATCCTCACTGTCGTGCAGCCGCATCTTCACCTTTCGGCCTTTTATCACTTCCAGGCCCAGGGAAGGATCTCCCTTGAACACGATGGCCTTGAACTGCAGGGTATCCCCGGGGTTGTAGGCGCCCCGGTCCTTATAGATGTTGCAGCGCAGCTGGTCGTTGTAAGTCTTGGAATTGTACTTGGAGTTGCGGTCCAGGAATATGGAGCGGGACTTGCGGTTACCGCTTTCGGCCACCACCTCCCAGGAAGCCGTGGAGCCCTCCAGATGCTGGGCAAAAGCCTGGGGAAGCGGGGTAAAGCCGTCTAGCTTCAGCGTGGAGGAGGCTACCTCCTTGCCGCTTTTGCGCAGGCGCAGGGTGACGTTCCTTAGCGGCACACCCGTCTCATAATCAGTCACATACACGCAGCGGCCCCTGCTGTCCATGCGCGTAGCGATGGAAAGGGTGTACTGCGTATAGGCATCGGTGTCCGATATCTTTCCGTTCTTGGCCTCCACGGTATACTCCCCGTCCGGCAATGTGGGCAATTCCAGTTTCACGGTGTCCTGCACATAGAAACTGTCCACAGGATTCACCGCCTGCCACGTCTTGAGGGTGGTCTTCCCTTCCCGCAAGGTTACCGTAGCATCCTTCAGGTTGCGGAACAGCACCTCTACACGGCCGTCTTCAAAACTCACTTCCAGGTTTTTGTCGGAAAGGGTTTTGGCCAGATTTTCGGCCGCACTGCAGCCAGCCACCAGGGTTTTGGCATCCCCGGTGAAAGCCTTCCGCTCTTTTTCCAGCGCTGTGACATCGTTATATAGAGCCTGGTATTGGGCCGATGTCGCCTTGTTCTCCTGCAGCTGGGCATAGCGGATGCGCAGGATCTGGGCCCGGGGATATACAGAGAAGGGCTTCCCGGCATACTTGTCGGCAAGCGCCTGATAGGCTACTTTTTCCTCTTCCCACTTCTCCTTCGGCCAGTTTTGCGCAGTTATCTTGTTGTATTCCAGCACGGCCTCGTTGGGATACACGCCGGCCACTTCTTCGGCCAAGGCCTTGCAGATCTGATTCTCCAACCCGTAGCTGCGGCCTCTCATATACCACAGCGCATACTCCTTGTCATTGCGGATAAAAGGCTTCAGGCTCCCGTTCAAAAACCCGTCTACACCATGGTACAGGGCCGGATGGTTGTCCTCTTTGAGCACCGATGCATGCGCCTGGATATGGGCCCAAAGTTCGGCCGTGGAAGCGCTCTTCCACTCCCACATCCACAGGAACGTGACCAAAGGATGGTCAAAATCCTTCACCTCTTTCTCCAAGCCTTCCCGCAACGTTTCCCGCTGCTTCCAGTCCCGGCGCTGTACCGCACTCACATAGGCTGTGGCTGCGTCATAAAAATCCACCGGAAGGTTCTTGGCAGCAGCTTCCACCTTGATTTGCGACAAAACTTCGGCCTCCTTTTGGGGGAGGTCGGCCTTATGGGCCGCATCATATTGCTTCCACAAACCGGTCAGTTGATGTCCGTCATTCATGCTCTGGCCCCATAATGTTGCAGAGCCGGCCAGCATGGCCAGCATCCAGGATAAAAGTATGCGTTTCATAACAATTCGGCATTGTTTGATACTCTATTGTTCAATTATTGTGCCCCATTCCCTTTTCCCCCACCTGCTCTCACGCACTCCAGCACCGCAGCGTGCATGTTTTGGCCATTTTCCTGCACGCTCCCGTGCTCCAGCACCGCTGCGTGCATGTTTTCGGCCTTTTCCTGCACGCTCCCGTGCTGGGGGGCATTAGCCGACGAAAAGAGGCAGGGCTTCGGCCACCACAAACGTGCTGCCGCCTATATATATAAGGGTATCGGGCGTAGCAAGGGACAAAGCGCGGCGCACCGCGGCCGCCACGGAGGGCATGGCCACAGCCTCGGAGGTGCCGGCGACGGGGAGTGCGCATTTTGCCTCGCAAAAAAGAGGGCCGATGCTCGGCAAAATGCGCACCTCCCCGCTGCCGGCCCTGTAAGCCACGAACCGCTGCAAAATATCTTCGGCCGGGAGGGCGCGCGGGGTGTCGGGCGCGACAAAGAAGAAAGTGGCGCAGCGGGGCATCAGGGGCAGGATGGCGTCCAGGTCTTTATCGGCCATGATGCCGTAGACAATGATCAGGTTGGAGAAGGCACCGGAAGCCAAGCGTTCTTCCAGCTGCGCAAAATTGTGCTGCAGGGCATGGGCGTTATGGCCGATATCGGCTATCACGCAAGGCTGCTGGCAAAGCCGTTCCCATCGGCCGTGGAAGCCCATGTTGCGGGCGGTGTGCACGATGCCGTCCAGCAAAGCCTCCTCATCGGACAGCGCCGGCAAGACGGGCCGAAGGATATCCACCGCGGCCAGCACCGTGCGCAAGTTGCGGACCTGGATATCGGCCTGCAAGTCCATGGCGGCCAGGACATCGGCATGCCGAGGCCATAACGAAGGCTGGACCTGGTCCGCAAACGTGAGGCCCGAAGCCCCGATGCCGGCCGCCGCAACCTCGAACACCGGCGCCGTATCGGCCTGCCACTCCCCCACCAGCGCGGGAACACCGGCCTTGAAAATGCCCGCCTTTTCGGCCGCAATCTTGGGCAGCGTGTCCCCCAGCATGGCCATGTGATCGAAGCCGATGGTAGTAATCACCGTCAGCAACGGCTCCTCCAGGATGTTGGTGCTGTCCAGCCGTCCCCCCAGCCCCGTCTCAATGACCGCCACATCCACTTGAGAATCGGCAAACCACTTGAATGCCAGCCCCGTAGTAATCTCGAAGAACGAAAGCTGGTGCTCCGTAATCCACGGCATCCAACGGGTTAGGAACTCGTAGACGTATTCTTTTGAGATTAGATAAGATTCTTCGCTTCGCTCAGAATGACAATTATTATTGTAACATGATGCCTGTCCTTCGAAGGGTGATACCCCCGAGGAAGCATCGGCCCTCTTTTTTGCGACCTCGGGGGTATTACCCTTCGAGGTCACTCTCATTCTTTCACGGAAATCAAGCAGATGCGGCGAGGTGAAGAGCCCGGCCTTGAGGCCGCAGGCGCCCAGGGCCGAGGCCAGCATATTGGCCACGGAGCCCTTGCCGTTGGTGCCGGCGATGTGGATGCTCCGGAAGCGCCGCGTAGGATGCCCCAGGGCCTCTTCGAAGGCCAGCATCCGTTCCAGCCCCGGCTTGTAGGCCCCGGCCGTGAACCCTTCCTTCTGCACCGAAGGGAACCGCCGGAAGATATCCTCTACCAGCGCCTGATAACCTGCTTCCGTGAACATAACTCCCTACAGTAACTTGGCGGCAATCTCAGAGAGCATGGAGCGCTCTCCCTTGCGCAAAAATACGTGCTGGAACAGGAACTGTCCCTTCATTTTCTCTCCCAGATGCGTGAGGCCGTTGGACCACTGGTCCAGGTAAGGCTGGTCAATCTGGAACACATCTCCGGTGAACACCATCTTGGTGCCCTCTCCGGCACGGGTGATGATGGTTTTCATCTCGTGCGGCGTCAGGTTCTGGGCCTCGTCCACAATGAAATAGACCTTGCCCAGGGAACGGCCGCGGATGTAGGCCAGCGGGGAAATCACCAGTTTTTCCTCCTTGATGATGTTCTCCAGGCGCTGGGCCTGCTTGCTGCCGGGCTTGAAACAATGCCGGATGACCTCCAGGTTGTCCAGGAGCGGCTGCACGTAAGGGCTCATCTTGCTCTTCTGGTCTCCGGGCAGGAAACCGATGTCCTGGCCGCCCAGCACCACGGTGGGACGGGTGAGGATAATCTGGTCGAAGTCGGCCTCCTGTTCCAGGGCCGATGCCAGCGCGATGAGCGTCTTACCCGTGCCGGCGCCGCCGGTGAGCGACACCAGCGGAATGTCCGGATTGAGACAGGCGTCCATGGCAAACTTCTGCTCGTCGTTGCGGGGACGGATGCCATAGGCCTGCTGGGTGCGCACCAGCACGATCATCTCCTTCTGGGCATCGTATCGGGCACACACCGTCATGCCGCCATAATTGAACTTGTACAGCTGGTTGGGCTTGGGTTCCTTGGCCCCCACCTCCAGCCAGGGAATGCTGTTGTCCTGGCCGTAACACAGGCGCTGCAGGGCTTCGGAGGAAGCCTCCATCTCTATCACTTCCCGCTCCAGGGAGTCCATCACCTCGTTGTCCATACGGTCTGTGAGGTAATCCTGGGCCTCCATACTGGCACATTTGGCTTTCAGGCGCAGGTTGATGTCCTTGGTAACCAGGGCCACGAAGCGGTCCGGATTGTTGTCCCTCACCCACATGGCGGTGGAAAGGATGCGGTGGTCCGGGATGTCGTCCCGGAACAGCGTGGCCCACTGCGGGGCGAAAGGATGGTTGGGCTCAATGCGGATGAAACCCAGCTTTTTCCCCAGCGGATAGCCGCGCTCCTGCATTTTCTGTCCTTCCACCAGGTTGTTGATTTCCCGCATGAAGGCGCGGGCGTTGAAGTTGATGGTTTCGTCGCCCTTTTTGAACTTGTCCAGTTCCTCGATCACCGCGATGGGAACCACGATGTCATTGTCCTGGAACTGTTTGATGCTTTGGTAATCGTGCAGGATAATATTGGTGTCCAGCACAAAAATCTTGGCTTTGGCCTTGGCCTTGGTTTTAGTCTTCACCTTCCAGAGTATTTAAGAGGGATTCAAGTATTTGCGGTATTTCCACCTTGTTGGTGATATTCACGCCGGTTTTTCCGGCTACGGGATGGCCGATGGGGAAATAGACGATATCCTGAAGGATGAGCTCGGCATCTACATAATCATAGTCTATGTCGGCAATCTGGATGACGACGCCGGGAACTTCGGCGAACAGCACGCGCACGGGACTTTCGTCCCCATAGGCCTTGCAGATGTCCCGGATGCAGACATCGGCCCCGGTGGTGGCCGTCATGGAGCGCAGGGCCGACATCAGGCCGCCGTCCCCCACGGTGGCGCCGGCTTTGACCACGCCGTCTTCCACCAGTTCCCGCACCACCTCGTAGCAGTCCATGAAATAATCGGCATCCTGGATGTCCGGAGCCGTGGACGGCGTGGTATGCAGGGCCTGGGACAGGGCACTGCCGCCCAGACGGAAGTCGCAGGGATCGAAGGGGATGAACAGAATCCAGTCGGAGGGTTCCGGCACCAGCGAGGCGGGAATCTTGCGGCGGCGGGACATGCGGGGATTCACGGTGCGGTACGGAAGGTCCCGCAGCAGGCTCTCTTCTTCGGTGATTTCATCGTCGTCCACTTCGGCCACGGTGGAAGCCTTGAAGCCGACGGACGGAGCGCCGCCGGTGACGCTGTATTTCTCTATCTTCACGCCCAGGGCGTCGATGTAACTGCAAGCCTCTTCCACGGAGTTGTAGAACGCGGCAGGCAGGCCGATTTCTTTGTCGTTCCACTTCCATTCGGCCTTGAGGCTCAGGTCTCCCAGGCGGAAGTGGCCGTTCATCCAGATGGCATCCAACAACGCCTGGGCCACTTTCCCGGCCGAATAAGGGCCGGCAAAGGGAATGGGGAGTTCCCGCTTTTCCAGGTACTGGACCAGCTGGGAATAACGTTCGATGAGGGATTCGTCGTAAGAATAATTGTCCGGTGCGGGGTCTTCCCGTTCATCGGCCAGGGTAGGGGCGTCTCCGTCCGGTTCCAGGGGCGGTTCCACCATACATTCCCGGAGCATCTTCTGGGGCGTAAGCGCCATCTGTACCCCGTCAATGATGTAATTGCTGTTTAACAGGTCTGCTTTCCCACTCATGCCTCAAATTTAGTCATTTTTCCGTAGAAAAAAAAGGTTGCGGCCGGGAGGGTCGCAACCTTTATCAATGGGAAGCAATTCGCTTACTTGCTCTGCTGGATCTGGGCCTGGGCTGCGGCGAGGCGGGCGATGGGCACGCGGAACGGGCTGCAGGACACATAGTCGATGCCGATGGTGTTGAAGAACTCGATGGACTTGGGATCTCCACCGTGTTCACCGCAGATACCGCACTGGAGGTCCTTGCGGCAGGAACGGCCACGGTCCACACCCATCTTCACCAGCTGGCCGACGGCCTTGGTGTCGATGGTCTGGAACGGATCGGAATCCAGGATCTTGTTGCCCAGGTAGTCACCCATGAAGGTGCCGATGTCGTCGCGGCTGAAGCCGAAGGTCATCTGGGTGAGGTCGTTGGTACCGAAGCTGAAGAACTCCGCGGTGCGGGCCATACGGTCGGCGGTGAGGGCAGCGCGAGGGATCTCGATCATGGTACCGAACTGGTAGTCGATGAGCTGGGCGGAGTGGGCCTCTACCTCGGCCTTGATGCGGTCGCAGATCACCTTCTGGAAGTTGAGCTCACGGGCGCTGATGGTAACCGGGATCATGATTTCCGGGTGCGGGTGCAGGCCTTCCTTCTGGAGTTCGGCGGTAGCGGTGAAGATGGCGCGATACTGGGTTTCGGCGATGAGCGGGAAGCTCACGTGCAGACGAACACCGCGGTGACCCATCATAGGGTTAACCTCGTGCAGGCTTTCTCCACGCTTCTCGACTTCCTTCACGGAAATGCCCAGATCCTTGGCCAGCTCCTTCTTCTTTTCCTCTCCCTGAGGAACGAACTCGTGCAGCGGCGGATCCAGCAGACGGAACACGACCGGCTTGCCGTCCATCACGCGGAGGGTCTCCTTGACGGCGGCCTTCATAAAGGGCTCGAGCTCGGACAGGGCGGCCTTGCGCTCTGCGTCGGTGTCGCAGAGGATCATCTTGCGCAGCTTGGACAGCGGGAGTTCGGAGTTGCGGCCATAGAACATGTGCTCGATACGGAACAGGCCGATACCCTGGGCACCGAACTTGAGGGCGCGGGCGGCATCTTCGGGCGTATCGGCATTGGTGCGGATACCCAGCTTGCGGAATTTGTCGCACATGCCCATGAATTTGGCGAAGAGCGGGTTCTCGGAGGCATCCATGGTCTCGATGGCGCCTTCGTAAACCAGACCCTTGGCACCGTTCAGGGACAGCCACTCACCTTCCTTGTAAGGCTTGCCGCCGGCGAAGGAAACGGTCTTGTCCTTGAAGTTGATCTTGAGGGCATCGCAGCCCACGATGCAGCACTTACCCCAACCACGGGCCACCAGGGCGGCGTGGGAGGTCATGCCGCCGCGCTCGGTGAGGATACCCACGGAGGCGTGCATACCGTCGATGTCTTCAGGAGAGGTCTCTTCACGAACGAGGATGCACTTCTTGCCGGCCTTGGCATAAGCGATGGCATCCTCGGAGGTGAACACGATCTGACCCACGGCGCCGCCCGGGGAAGCGGGCAGACCCTGTGCCAGGACGGGAGCCTTCTTCTCGGAGGCAGGATCCAGGATGGGGTGCAGGACCTCGTCCAGCTGGGCGGGAGCCACGCGCATGACGGCGGTCTTCTCATCGATGAGGCCTTCCTCTACCATATCAACAGCCATCTGCAGGGCGGCCAGGCCGGTGCGCTTGCCAATGCGGCACTGCAGCATCCACAGCTTGCCTTCCTGGATGGTGAATTCGATATCCTGCATATCCTGGAAGTGGTCCTCCAGGTGCTTGCGGATGTCGTCCAGTTCCTTGTAAACCTCGGGCATGGCCTTTTCCAGGGATGCCAGGTTCTTGTTCTTCTCGCTCTTGGTGGCTTCGTTCAGGGGGTTGGGGGTGCGGATACCGGCCACCACATCTTCACCCTGGGCGTTGATGAGCCATTCACCATAGAACTTGTTATCACCGTTGGCGGGGTTACGGGAGAAAGCCACACCGGTAGCGGAGGTGTCACCCATGTTACCGAACACCATGGACTGTACGTTCACAGCGGTGCCCCAGTCATCCGGAATATGCTCGATCTGACGATAGCGGATGGCGCGCTTGCCGTTCCAGCTCTTGAACACGCCGCCGATGGAACCCCAAAGCTGGGCCTTGGCATCGTCCGGGAATTCAACACCCAGGACTTCCTTGATGCGAACCTTGAAAGCTTCGGCCAGATCCTTGAGCTGATCGGCGGTGAGCTCGGTGTCGCTCTTGTAACCGTTGGCCTTCTTCACATCGTCCATCATGCGGTCCAGCTGCTGGCGGATACCCATGCCGTCGGCGGGCTCGATGCCCTCGGCCTTCTCCATCACAACGTCGGAATACATCATGATGAGACGGCGGTATGCGTCGTATACGAAGCGGGGGTTGCCGGTCTTTTTGATCATGCCGGGGATGGTGGCAGAGCAAAGGCCGATATTGAGGATGGTGTCCATCATGCCGGGCATGGAGCTGCGGGCGCCGGAGCGGCAGCTGACGAGGAGCGGATCATTGGGGTCTCCAAACTTCTTGCCCATGATCTTTTCGGTGGCTTCCAGTGCGTCGGCCACTTCTGCGCGCAGTTCGGGGGTGTATCCACCGCCCAGACGGTAGTACTCCGTGCAGCATTCGGTGGTGATGGTGAAACCGGCGGGCACAGGCATGCCCAGAAGGTTCATCTCGGCCAGGTTGGCGCCTTTACCACCCAGGAGCTCTCTCATTTTGCCATCGCCCTCGGCGTGCTTGCCACCAAAACGATAGACTCTTTTCTTAATTTCTGCCATAAAACTAGTATTTGATTAAATTTATTTAATAATCTTTCGCTATAAACATGCAAATATACGAATTTTAACGCAAATACCATAAAATCTGTCCTGTCTTTTGATTTGAATGCCCTCACTCGCTTTTTCTCCACCTCCGCTAAAGCACACTAACAGGTCCGTAGCGCCATTTTTGTGCTTTAGACGACGGCAATAAGAAGGCTAAAGCACAAAACAGGAAATGGAAAGCCGAAAGTGTGCTTTAAACAGGAGCAAAAAGGTGGCTAAAGCACAGAATTAGGGATAGAGTAGGGTTAGTGTGCTTTAGACGAAGACAAAGCGCTCTGCAGAGCGCCGGCGGAGGGCGTGTCTTTGGCCGCAAGCCAAAGACATACTAGCCCGGGAGCCGCAGGGGTGTATGAGGGGGCAGAGCCCCCTGTATAAAAATAGATGGCACCCCTCCCCAAGGGTGCCATCCGGTATATAAAACGAACTTAACAAATGGGCATGAAGTTTCCTTCAGTGTCCAGGGCAAAGTTACAATCTTTTATTGTCAAAACAAATAAAACTTACAGTTTTCAATTAAATAAATATTTTTAGTATTAAGATTGTAACACAAACACCTATATATCACTTACTTACAAAAGTGCAGTTACACTCTCATAATAGCGCTTGGACACCGGTATAGCCTTTACGTCGGGCTGGTCCAGCTGAGCCAGTGCATATCCGCCGGCATCCTTCTTTATCAGGTCCAGGTGGGCTGCATTCAGGAAATAGGAACGGTGGCAGCGGAGCAGTCCGTGACGCTGCAGCAACTCCTCCAGCGAGCGCATGGAAGCGCGCAGGGTAAAATCTTTAACCTTGCCGTTGTCCAAATGGACCACATGTACGTAATTATCCTCGGCTTCTATGTATAGAACTGATTCTGAGGCCACTACCAATTTTAAACGTCTTTGGTCGTCGTAGAAGCGGATGAGGGTTTTTTCGTCCGGAACCACTCCTCTCACGGCTTCCTTTTCCATCACATAAAGCTGCACGGCCATGGATAGCAGGGACAGCGGGAACACCAGGATGCCGGCCATGTACAGCACGCACAGGGACATCACGGAAAAATACGGCCGTACGCCGGCCCAGCCGATTCCCATGGGAATGGACATGAACAGCCCGCAAAGCACGGCCTCCCCTACGCACCAGAGCACATACAGCGTCCAGTTGAGGTCTATGCTGCGCCGCAGGATGAACAGCAGCATGCGGGACAGCGAAATAACCCCCAGCACAATCAGGGTGCAAATAATGAGGTTCAATGTGTAGTGCTGCCCGCCGGGGGCCAGGAAATCCTCCAGGTGAAATGGTTTATAGGCCAGCACAAACAGGAAGAAGAACAGCGGAACCGCCACGATAAACATCGTGTTCACCGGCATCTTGTAAAAAGTGCGGGAGATGGTCTTCATGGCTTACTCGGCAAAGACGTCCATCACGGAAGTGGGTTTCCCGGCCGATGTAAAGGCGCCCATATTGTATGCATTCCAGGTCTCGGACTTTCCCGTGTACTTCTTGATGGCGGCGGCATCGGAATATACGGCCGGCTTCCAGCTGCCGTCCACCTCCGGTTCCCAGTAGAACACGCCGGTAACGCCATTCACCTTGGCTATCTCTGTCATGAAGGAGGACAGGACATTTTTGGCCTCGGCCTCCCCTGCCGGCGTTTTCACACCTATCTCGGCAATGATCACGGGCAGCTTGAACGTAGCCACCAGGGATTTGAC
>Ga0310690_10002491_pt1 | contig 29745 bp, 43 predicted proteins | sample AusTroGonzalo_MG_2_FD_207661 | JGI IMG/M metagenome (GOLD analysis project Ga0310690, IMG submission 207661) | Bovine rumen microbial communities from tropical cattle in Woodstock, Queensland, Australia - Gonzalo_04 (v2) (version 2) | ecosystem: Host-associated > Mammals > Digestive system >...
CAAGAACCTTATCATCCTTGATCGCGAATATCATTCAAGCGGTCTTTCAAGGAATGACGGTCTTGAAGCTGCGACAGGTGATTATATCTGGCTCTTGGATGGTGACGACTGGCTGATAGACAATCACGCGATAAAGAAGATCCTTGACTTCTTTGATGAAGATCCGGACAGTAACGTCCTGCACGTCGGCTTTATCTCGAATGTCTATAAGAACTACGGCTACTTATACACAGTCTGGCAGTGGGTATTCTCTGCGAAGTGGGCGAAGGCAGTCAAGTTTACTTCGAGACCTTATGACGATGACGTTGAATGGGTGCAGAAGATGATCCAGAGACACAATCTGGTTATCTTTCCGAAGATGGATGGGCCGTTCTACTTTTACAATTACATGAGAGAAGGTTCGGTCATGTTCACTCGAAAGATCGAGGAATATACCGAAAACTAAAAGATTTCAGTAAATTGCACTTATTTTCATGATATCGTGTAAATGGAATTATATGACCATTTCACAGAGCATCACACAGTTCGGTCATTCATCCTTCCTTTCTGAGAGCAGACCGTTCGGGGTCTGCTCTTTTAGGAGGGAGACATGAACTTAGACAGGAAGACAGCAAGACAGTTTTACAACTCAAAGGCTTGGCTTGTTTGCAAAGAGGCTTATCTTAGCAAGATGAACCACTTGTGCGAACGATGCCTGGCTGAAGGAAAGTATGAACCTGCGTACTTCGTGCATCATAAAACGTATCTGACTAACGAGAACTTTGGAAACGCGGAGCTGATGTTCGGCTTCGATAACCTCGAAGCTTTATGTTTTGCACACCATAACGACGAGCATGGAAAGACAAAACAAACTCGAAGATGGAAGTTTGTTAATGGCGAACTGATAACGAGGGATGCCCCCTTATAGTTGTGCGATTGTGATTTTGCGTTTGGGTTGAACGGTGCAAGGGCAACGAAAAAACTGATCGAGGCCAGTGAAAGGGGGTGCTTGAATGGCTGCCAAAAAGACGACGAAACAGACGAAAAGAACGTCGATTAAAAAGGACGTGTCGTTTTTAGACGAGATGAAGAAGATCTACCGCGATCTGTCACCAGAGAAGCGGATAATCTGCTTTGGGATGCTCGAAGAGGCCGCTTTTTTGAAGACGACACTCACGAAACTCCGGGCAGAGATCGACGAAGAAGGATATACCGACGAATATAAGAATGGAGAGAACCAATACGGCAGAAAAGTGTCGGCCACGCTCCAGTCTTACAACGCGACACTGAAAAATTATTACGTTCTCATGGAAAAACTCGTAAAGATGTTTCCTTTAGAGGAAGAAGAAGCTGACGACCTTATGAAGTTAATGAGTTCATGAACTGGATATTGATTTACTACCAACATATACAGGACGGTACTGTTACGGTTGGCCGATGGATCCAGTTAGCTTACAAGATGTTAGTAGAAGGACTTCAAGCGAAGTCCTTTTATTTTGACCAGAAAAAAGCTAACAAGGCCATCAAATTTATCGAGACCTTCTGCCGCCATCACGAAGGAGCGCTCGCTCCTAACAAGATCGTGCTTGAGGAATGGCAAAAGGCTTTCATATCTGCCGTGTTCGGAATAGTCGACGCGGAAGGTAACAGACAATTTCGGGAAGTCATTCTTGAGATTGGAAGAAAAAACGGAAAGACGCTTCTCGCGGCCGCTATCTGTGCTTATCACGTTTACCTTGATGGCGAGTACGGTGCGAAGGTGTATATGGCAGCTCCGAAGCTCGCACAGGCAGGCCTGTGTTATGACGCTTTTTATCAGATGGTCAAGAAGGAACCGCAACTCGATCGTCTGGCTCGAAAGAGAAGAACTGACATATATCTGGAAAAGACGAACAGTTCCATCGCGCCTTTGGCCTTTTCGGAGAAGAGAGCGGATGGTCTGAACATATCGCTCGGCATCCTGGATGAAGTTGCTGCTTGGCATGGTGAAGCAGGAAAGAGATTTTACGAAGTCTTGAAGTCTTCTTGCGGTGCAAGAAAACAACCTCTGCTCCTTTCCATCTCTACGGCAGGCTACGAGAACGAGGGCGCCTTTGACGAGCTGATAAAGAGAGGAACGCGAGTTCTGCTCGGAGACAGTAAAGAAAAGAGGCTCCTGCCGATCCTTTACCAGATAGACGACGAGGATAAATGGAACGACATCAACGAGCTGGCAAAAGCTAACCCGAACTTAGGTGTGTCGATCTCTGTCGACTATCTGCTCGAAGAGATAGCCGTAGCTGAAGGATCTCTGTCAAAGAAGACAGAGTTCATCGTCAAATATGCGAATAAGAAACAGAGTTCTTCGCAGGCATGGTTAGCCACTAAGGTTGTGGATGGCGCGGTTTGTGAACCGCTGCTGCCGGAGAACTTCTACAACTGCTACGCAGTCGGAGGTATCGACCTCTCGCAGACGACAGACCTTACCTCTGCCTGTGTAGTGATAGAGAAGAACGAAATAGAGTATGTCATCTCACACTTCTGGCTTCCTGCCGAAAAGCTCGAAGATGCCATAGCAAGAGACGACATACCGTACAGAGAAATGATAGAACGCGGAGTTCTTTCCCTGAGTGGAGAAGGCTTCGTCGATTATAACGATGTGTTCATGTGGTTCGTGCGGTTGGTGCAGGATCACAAGATCATGCCGCTTGTCGTTGGTTACGACCGATACTCTTCGCAGTATCTGGTTCAACAGATGAAGAACGACGGCGGCTTCCTAATGGATGACGTTTATCAGGGTTGGAACATGACACCTGCGATAAATAAGCTCGAAGGCGAGCTGAAGGAGAGACGCATCAAGATCGGAGACAATCCGCTCCTGAGAGTGCATCTGCTCGACACGGCTCTCCAGAGAGACCGCATGACGAAGCGAGTGAAGATAGTCAAGTTGAATGAGGCAAGTCACATAGACGGAACGGCAGCGCTCTTGGATGCGCTGATAGTGAAGGACAAATGGGCCGGAGAGTATGGCCGTCAATTAAAGAACGAGTGAGGAAAAGCAGATGGGGTTATTTGAAAAACTATTCCCTAAAAAGTATCGCAATCCGGTTGGCGCGGAGCGATGGGCGCCACTGACTGCGTACAGTGCCGTCTTTAGAACTTGGCGAGGCGAGATCTACGAGTTTGACCAGGTCAGGAGCGCGATTGATACGCTTGCAAGGAACACAGGCAAGCTGACGATTGAGATGCCAGGAACGGCCAAAGGTAAAGTCAGGACAAAGCTCAAGATCAGACCGAACGATTATCAGACTTGGTATCAGTTCTTATATCGTGCAAGAACCATCTACGAGATGCAGAACAACGCGATCATCGTGCCGGTTCTTGATGATACTGACCAAATAATAGGACTTTATCCTGTCCTGCCCTCCGATTGTGAGGTAGTTACATATAAGGGCAAGGAATACCTCCGATATACCTTCTATGGTAACAAGAGAGCCGCTATCGAGCTTGAACGGTGCGGAATAATCACCAAGCACCAGTACAAGAACGACATCTTCGGAGATGCGAACACGGCTTTGACCTCGACACTCGATCTTCTGGATATGAATAAGCAGGCGATCAAATCAGCTATAACGCAGTCGAACTCAATACGCTTCATGGCAAAAATGAGTAACTTCGCAAAAGACGATGATATCAAGACCGAAAGACAGAGGATAAAGGATGCCAACTCAGATCGAGACGGTGTCCTTTTCTTATTCTCGAACCTTGTATCAGATCCGAAGCAGATTGACTACAAGCCGTACTCAATAGACGAGAAACAGCTCGCGCTTATCAACTCGAATATCGAGAAGTATTTTGGTGTCTCTTCGGAGGCTATCAAGAACGAGCTGACAGGCGATAAAGCTGCGGCCTTCTATGAAGGCGCTATCGAGCCGTTCTCCATCCAGGCATCGGAAGTCATTACAAATATGCTCTTCTCTGCTTTGGAACAGTCGACAGGCAATATGTTTGTCCTGACTGCTAACCGCATCCAGTTCATGACCAACTCAGAGAAGTTGTCGATCTCTTCGACAATGGCTGACCGAGGACTTATGACGATCAACGAGATCAGAGAGATATGGAACCTTGCACCTGTTGAAGGTGGAGACCGTCTCGTAGCTCGTGGCGAATATTACTACATGGATCCAACGACAGATCCGAGCAAGCAGGAACAACAGGAGGGCGAAGACAATGCCGAGTAATACAAACAGAGAATACAGAACGATGGAGCTGAGAGCAGCTCCGCAAGGCGAAGAGAAAGACTACATCGTAGAAGGTTACGCTACGACCTTTGGAGACACCTACGAGCTTTTCCGTGATGGTAACTACATCGTGCAGGAAAACGTTGACAGGGATGCTTTCAAAGATACCGATATGAGCGACGTAGTTTTCCAGATAGACCACGAAGGCCGTGTTTATGCCAGGACAAGAAATAAGTCTTTAAGTCTGGAGATCGACGAGCATGGTCTGAAGACAAGAACTGACCTGTCACTCACGGCAGGCTCAAGGGAAGTCTACGATGCTATCGACGCAGGTCTTTATGACCGTATGTCGTTCGCCTTCACAGTTACAAAAGACAGTTATACGGAAGAGGAAAAGAGTGACGGTACGGTCATTCTTACCCGAACCATATTAGCAGTCGGCAAGCTTTATGACGTTAGTGCAGTAAGCTTCCCGGCTAACCCGAACACAGATATTTCAGCTCGTTCAAAGGAGTGCATAGACGGAGAGATCAAGCGCTTTGAAGCGGAGAGACTTCACGAGAAGGAATTGCAGGAGAAGAGGAACGCTCTTCTCGAACAGATTTCACGAATTAAAGGAGAAAAGACAGATGACTGAAATCAAAGAAATGCAGATCGAAGAAGTCGAGGCTCGCACTTTGGAGATCGAAGCTGAGGTCGAAGGCGCTGACGAGGCTCGCATGGCTGAGCTGAAGGCAGAGCTTGATGAACTCGAAGCAAGAAAAGCCGAGCTTAAAAGGATCGCGGCTGAAGCCAAAGAGACCAGAGAAGCGGTCGCAGATGGCAAGGTCGTAGTCGAAGATACAAAAGTAATAATTACGGAGGACAAAAGAATGTCAAATTCAGAAGTAGTTAAGAGCGTAGAGTACAGAGACGCTTTTAAGAAGTACATCATTTCCGGTAAGGATGAAGAGTGCCGCGCACTCTTGACAGAGAACGTCGGCACAGGTGTAGTTCCTGTTCCGGAGCTTGTTTACGACATCGTTAAGAACGCATGGGAGAAAGAGGGCATCATGGCTCTCGTTAAGAAGACATACCTCAAGGGCAATCTCAAGGTTGGCTTCGAGATCTCTGCTGACGGTGCAGTTATCCACACAGAGGGCGCAGCAGCTCCTTCTGAAGAGAAGCTCGTTCTCGGCACCGTAGAACTTGTTCCTATGTCAATCAAGAAGTGGATCACAATTTCCGACGAAGTTCTTGATATGGATAGCGGCGCTTTCCTCAGATACGTTTACGATGAGCTTACATATCAGATCGCCAAAAAGGCTGCTGATACTCTCATCGCTAAGATCGAGGCTTGTGGCACAGTTTCCACAAATACTCCTTCTGTCAACGTAGCAGTTCCTGTTGTTGAGGCAGATAGCATTACTCTCGGTCTTATCGCTTCCGCTATCGGTCAGCTCTCTGACCAGGCTGCTAACCCTGTTATCGTTATGAACAAGGCTACATGGTCAAGCTTCAAGGCAGTACAGTATGCAGCTTCTGTTCCTGTTGATCCTTTTGAGGGTCTCCCTGTTGTTTTCAACAACTCCATCGAGGCTTTCAGCGCTGCAACAACAGGTGTTACTTATGCAATCGTAGGCGACTTCGGTGAAGGCGCTATCGCTAACTTCCCTAACGGCGAAGAGATCAACATCAAGTATGACGACCTCTCACTCGCTGAGGCTGACCTCGTTAAGCTCGTAGGTCGCGAGTTCGTTGGTCTTGAGGTTGTTGGCCCTAAGTCTTTCGTTAAGATCGCTAAGGCTTCCGAGTAAGCATAAAGCCAGAGTAAAGGAGAAGCACTATGGCCAAGATACTTATTTGTGTTCCTTCGGGAGATCAGGTGGCGGCTGGGTTCGCTCAGTCGCTTGCCATGCTCCAGAAGGGCGGTAACGAAACGGCGATCATGTTTCAAGTAGGAAGCTTGATATATGACGCGAGAAACAAACTTGCAAAGCAGGCGATTAAGATGGGCGCTGACTACACAATGTGGTTTGACAGTGACATGATCTTCGCGCCTGACACGATGATAAAACTACTTGAACACGACGCTCCGATTGTATCGGGAGCGTACTTCAGAAGGTCGCCGCCGTATCACCTTGTCGCGTTCGACAAGTGCGATATGGAGAGCAGAGAGTGGACGGACTTGAAACTTCCTTCTGATACCGTCAAATGTGGCGGTGTCGGGTTCGGATGCGTTCTGGTCAAGACATCCGTTCTCTTTGACGTTGCGGCAAAGTATCAGACATGGTTCGAGCCTTTGAACGGCTTCGGGGAAGACCTCTCGTTCTGTTGGAGAGCGAGACAGTGCGGATATGATATCCTGCTCGACCCTAAGATCACCTGCGGCCATGTCGGTCATATTGTGGTAAATGAAGACTTTTACAAGGCTTATGCGAACGGAGGTCAACATGAAAGTTAAAGTAAAATCTCCCTTCTTTGACGAAAAGGGCATCCACAAGCCGGGCGAGATCTGCGATGTTAAGCAGTTCAGACCTGAGTACATGGAACTTGTCGAGGAAGTCAAAGAAGAAAAGGTCGAAAAGGCAGTCGCCAAGACACCTAAGAAGACCACAAGAACTAAGAAAGGCTAATTGAGTATGGCAGTAACGACCGCATTTCTAACTAAAGTAAAGACCGAGCTCCGCGTGTCTGTAACCACTTTCGACACTCAGATATCAGATCTGATTGAGGAAGCTATTTTAGACTTGACGGCGACTGCCGACATCAAGTCTTTCACCACTTCCAATGCAGACGCACTACAGACCGGAGCCGTCATAGCTTACGTCAAGTATAAGTGGTTCGATGACGATAAGTATTTCACTATCTACAACGACCAGAAGACTAAGATGGCGCTCTCCGCAGCTTATAGGAGCGTGATGCCCGATGAAGAATAGTGTATATACGATAGACCTGGCCGAGATCGTCACTGAAAAGGATGAACTCAATCAGGTCGTGGAAAAGACAAGATCCAAAAAGACCGTGTTCGCTTCGATAAGCTCCGTCAGTCAGACGGAGTTTTTTAGTGGCGGTCGTATTGGTCTCACACCTTCGCTAAAGGCTACGATATACGGCTTTGAATACAACAACGAACCTATCGTCAAGTGGAACGGCAAGTGTTATTCGGTTTATAGGACTTACGAAGTAAACGGCTCCGATATGATCGAACTTTATCTCGAAGAGAGGGGAGGTACTAAGGATGAACCAGATCCAGTTGATAGCACTCCTTGATACTCTCTCGACACCGTCGTTCTACGGACAGGCTCCTGCCGGGACTTCGCTGCCGTTCATCGCGATCCACACTGAAGAGCCTGACAACTTCGCGGCTGACAATAACGTCTACTGCGAAAAGTGGAACTTCAGACTTGACCTTTACACAGTTGAGAAGGACCTCGCGATTGAAGCTGATATCAAGAAGCTTTTGAACGACAACGGCATCTTCTGGGTAAAGACGGAACAGTATCTTGACGATCAGTCATGTTGGGAAGTCGAGTTCGAGTTCGAGGTCTTGGGTAACGAAGACCCTGCTCCGGAACCTGACCCTCCGACACCTGACCCGGAGCCTGATAGCGAAGAAGGTGATAGTGATGGCTAAGAGGAAAGGCACAGAGGAAGTCACCATCGTCTTGGATGGAAATATGAGTTCCTCTGCTTTCGGGAGCCTTGCCAAGACAATCAACGAAGAACTCCAGAGCATCGGTGTCGCAGTTGATGACGAGGTGCAGGAGGTCTTTGACGAAGTCGGTAAGGAAGCCGTCAAAAAGCTCAAGGCTACGTCTCCTGTCAATCCCAAAGGCAAGCACTCGGGCAGATATGCCAAAGGCTGGACTTACGAAAAGGGAAAGAAGTACAGAGGAAAGTCGGTAGGAGTTGTCCGCAACAGGACAGATCCTCAGCTTACACACTTACTTGAATATGGACATCCACTCGTGCGGAACGGAAAAGTCATCGGGAACGTACAAGCCAAAGAGCATATACGTCCGGTAGCTGAATGGGTCGCAGAGGAAGTCGAAAAAAGATTAACAAATTCATTAGGAGGAAACTGAAATGAGTGCAAACAAAGTAAAGTACGGTCTCAAAAACGTACACTACGCACTTGTAACTGAGACAGTTGCAACAGACGGCTCCGGTGCAATTACCACATCTTATGGTAGCTTGAAGGCACTGGCAGGAGCTGTCTCGATCAGCTTAGCTTCAAGCGCTTCAAAGACAGTCTTCAGAGCAGACAACTCTGACTACTACGTCTCTTACGGCGAAGGTGGCTACGAGGGCGATCTCGAAGTCGCTCGTGTAAACGAAGACTTCTTGAAGGACGTTCTTGGAGTGTTGGAAGACAACGACAAGATCCTTGTCGAGGCTTCTTCTGCTTTCAAGACAACAAACTACTTCGCACTTGTCTTCGAGTTTGACGGCGATCAGAGAGAGACAAAGCACTGCCTCTACAAGTGCAGCGCTTCTCGTCCGAACATCGCTTCACAGACGACAGGCGAAGGCGGTTCGACAGATCCGCAGACAGAGACATTGACCATTACCGCAGTTCCGAGAGCTGACAGTGATAAGTACATTCACTTGCAGACACAGGAATCAACTACTACGGCAGTCGTAGAGGCTTGGTACACGGCAGTCCCTGTTCCTACTTTTACTTAAATTTAACTTGGGGGAGGTTTGAGAAATCGAGCCTCCCCTTTTTAACAAGAATGAGAGGTAACCCAAATGAAGAAGACTATAACATTAAACGGAAGAGAGATGACCTTCAAGAGTTCGGCAGCTACGAACATTCTTTATAAGAAGGCTTTCCATGACGATATCCTCGTCAAGCTGACGGCTTACTCAAAGAACTTGAAGGAATTAAAGCAGATGCAGTCGCGCATCGCTGAGCTTAAAGAAGATAAAACAACAACGCAGGAAGTCCTTCTTGCTGAAATGAACAACATGATACAGTCGGATGTCTTCCAGGCATCGCAGGTCTTCACTAATGAGACCCTGCCGAGACTGGCTTATATCATGTGGGTAGAAGCTAACGAAAGTCAGGAAACGATCTTCGGTAAGCTGAACGATGAAAACTATCTCTTCTGGTTAATGGATATTGACCAGGATGAACTTTTGAGCGTCACAAGCGAGATCATGGATCTCTGGCAGGCAGGCGCGAAAACAACTTCAAAACCAAAAAACTGAAAAGACGTCTCGATCGAGAATATAACACGGCGGTCTATTTCCTCAGATGCAAGCAGATGGGGTTCTCTTTGTATGAACTCTTCGACCTTGATTATGGGGAAGTGACCGACCTTATGATCGAGGCGTCAAACGATCACGAAAAGTACGACTATCTGGCGACACAGGCAGACTTTGACAGTGTCTTCAATTAGTCACAGGAGGCAGTCATGGCAAACAAAATTCTCGGTATTACCATTGATATCGAAGGTAAAACATCGGGATTGACGAAGTCACTCCAAGAGGCGAACAGTTCTATCAATAAGACCACGTCTGCTTTAAAAGACGTAAACAAGGCTTTAGAGCTTGATCCGACCAATGTCGAGTTATTAGCTCAGAAGGAAGCCTTGCTCAATAAGCAGATAGAACAGACCTCCGATAAGCTCGATATCATGAGGCAGGTCGCTGAAGATGCGAACGCGGCGCTCGAACGTGGTGATATTACCCAAGAGCAGTACGCTCAACTCACTGCCGAGATCGTTAAGACAGAGACCGCTCTGTCTGGTCTCGAAGACGAGGCTAATAATAGCGCGGACGCATTGGAAGACACAGGCGATGCCGCCGAGGATGCCGGAGACAACGCAGACGACGCAGGCGATAAGATGGAAGCTATGGGCGAAGCTGCCGAGAAGGCAGGCGAGGTCGCCGTAGCAGCTTTCGAGGCCGTTGTCGTTGCGGCTGCGGCGGTCACTACTGCCGTAATCGCGGCAGGAGTGGAAATGAGTACGGCTCTCGTCAATGCAACGATGAATACATCGGCACTCGCTGACGAGCTTATGACTTTAAGTTCCACGACAGGTCTTACGACAGACACGCTCCAGGAACTGAATTATGCGGCTGAGCTTTTAGACGTTGATACGTCTACCGTCACAAGCTCGATGACAAAGCTTGAAAAGACGATGTCGTCTGCCGTAGACGGCTCCGCTACTGCTCAAAAGAAGTTTGAAGACTTAGGTATCGCGATATACGATGCCAATGGCAACGTCAGAGACGCGGAATCGGTCTTCTGGGATGCCGTTGATGTTCTGGGAACATTCGAGAGCGAGACCGAGCGCGATATGGCGGCTATGGATCTCTTCGGAAAGTCGGCAAAGGAACTCAATCCTCTTATCGAGGCAGGTTCGGAGGCTTTCGCTGAGTTAGCTGCCGAGGCTCACGATGTCGGCTACGTCATGGACAGTGAGACACTCGATGCCTTTGGCGCTCTTGACGATAATATGCAGAGAATGACTAACACTGCACAGGCAGTGGAGCAGTCATTCGGACAAGTCCTTCTTCCGCTCTTAACCTCAATGAGCGGAGATGCAGTCGACCTTATGGGCGACTTCTCAGGCGCTCTGGCTCTTGCAGGTGGTGACATTGACCAGATAGGACAGATCATCGAGGACTTTGCGCCTCGTGCGGTCGCTTTGGTCGAACAGTACGTTCCACAGATCCTGACAGTCGTGGAGCAGGTCTTAAATGCCTTACTCCCGGTCATAATCTCGGTAGCGCCTCAGCTTATCGAGATGGTCGGAACGCTTATACAGTCGCTTGCCAACTCGATAGCAGAAGACAGTGAAGCTTTCATATCCGCTTTCACTTCGCTTTTCCAGAGTTTAGTTGATAGCGTGGTCGTTCTGCTTCCTGTCATTATTCCTTTGGCAGTTCAGCTCCTAATGGCTATCGTAGACGGCCTTGTCGAGAACGCTCCGCTTTTAATCGACGGTGCGCTTTCGATAGTCGACACCTTAGTCAATGAGATATTGGCACCTGAGAACCTCGAACAGTTCATCATGGGCGCCACTACGTTATTAACGGCATTACTCGAAGGACTTACAACGGCACTGCCTATCCTTATTCCTGCGGCGCTCAATGCGATCCTGACGATAGTCGACACTCTGCTTTCGAGCGGATGTCTTGAACAGATCCTCAAGGCGGCTCTGACACTGATTACCACTCTTGCAGGTGCGCTTATCCAGTATCTTCCGGAGCTGATCGAGAGACTGCCTGAGATCATCATGGGTATCGTTGAGTTCTTAACAGGCGACGCTCTTCCTGACATTATCGAGGCAGGCTTCACGCTGATTACTGCTATCTTAGGAAACCTTCCTGAGATAGTTGCTGCTATCATCGACGGCTTGATTACGCTCATAACGGATATGGGAACTTATATCACAGGAGACGGCGCAGACGATCTCTTGAAGAGCTTCTCGTCTGCTTTTGACGGTATTATCGAAGGCGCAAAGACTTGGGGTGGAGACCTTATCCAGAACTTCATAGACGGTATCTCGAAGATGTTCGGAAAATTAAAGGACACTGCATCGAACGCAGCTTCGATCGTGGCTGACTTCCTGCACTTCTCCGAGCCGAAATACGGCCCTTTGTCCGACTTTAATGAGAGCGGCGCTGACATGGTCAAGAGCTTTATTTCCTCAATGGAAAGCGAGTACGGTGAACTCGAAAGCGCTCTCTACGATACCGCGAACGTAATCAGCGGAGGTTGGAACAGCTCTCTTGAAGTATCTGCTAACGCTGCTACGAACAGAACGAGCGACTTTGAGAGCGGTTTCGCAAGCATTACACAGGCATTATCAGGACTTGGCGGCGCTGACGGCGGCACTTGGGTATTTCCTATCTACATAGGCTCCGAACACGTCGACACGTTCGTCGTAGATGCCATCGACAGATATAACTATCAGACAGGAGGTCATTGATGTTAGGACAATATCTCCAATTCAACAGTGAGGCCTTCCCGAACCCTATTACTCCGACGATGTCTTCCAAGACGATTGAGAACGTCACTCAGTCGGAGGCCGGTACGGACTTAGTCGTCGTCATAAGACCGACTAAGAAATCTTGGTCTTTCAAATTCAATCTTTCGTCATATAAGAGAAATATCTTGAAGGCTTTATGCCAGGACGAAAGTACAACGATGACGTATATGGGAACCTCGTACACGGTGCGTGTAAGAGATTACCAGGAGAGGCTCGTAGCAGGCTCGGAGTGGGTAGATACCTCCGAGGGCCTCTACGAAGTAAGCGTAAAAGTTACGGAGTTCTAAAATGTATCAGATTTCAGAGGCTTATCAGAGTAAAATGTTCGACCAAGTGCAGACCCATCGTCTGTCCGGACTTGTCGACGGAATTGCTTTTACTGGCGAAGACGTTATCGGGGTGTCTTATACGAACAGATGCTCCGATAAAAACGTCAATCTCGGCTCGGTCAATATCGGAACCTTAAAACTGACGTTTTTGAAGGATCTTCTTGATCGTGGCGATTATTACGGCAAAGTCATAACGCTCTCTGACGGTCTCCTGACAGGGTACGACGGCAACGACGATCCTGTTTATGAAGACATACCTCTGGGAACCTTCTACGTCGCAGAGGCAACGTGGAGAGCCGAGGGCATGATAGATGTCACGGCTTACGACTGCCTTTCCAAGATGGATATACCGCTTGCCATTGAACAGACGAGTGGCTATCTATACAACTTCTGCTCGGTCATAGCCTTACACACAGGCACGACATTTGGCATGACCGAGGAAGAGTGCGAAGCTCTGACGAACGGCGGCGCTCTTATATCTCCATATCCAGAAAACGATATGCAGACATACAGAGACCTTTTGAGCAAGTTGGCTCAGTTCGTCGGAGGTTTCGCTTACGCTGATCGTGACGGAACTTGGAAGCTCAGGACTTTCGACAATACGTCTATCTTGAGTATCGGAAACACGAAGAGGTTCTCAGGCGCGAAGTATTCAGACTTCACGACACGCTTTGACGGTTTGTCTTATGACGACGTAATGACCACAGGCGAGACGTTCTATATCGGTGACGAGAACGGTTTTGTCATGAACTTGGGGAATAACCCATTCTTACAGTACGGCACTCCGGGAACAGTACAGAGCAGAGCGACTAATATCTTCAATGTTTGTCAGCTCATGGAATATACACCTTTCGAGGTTAGTATGCTTCCTGCGTTCTGCGTTCTGGACTTGGGAGACGTTATCTCGTTCACGAACGACTACACAGGGAATACTTCAAGCGGAGCTGTCATGCAGCTCACTTGGGTCTTCAATAAATCGTTCAAGGTTCAGTGCTTTGGTTCCAATCCGAACACAAGGAACGCAAAAACGAAAGACAGTCACGCGGCGGCAGGGAACAGGTCTTCAAATAAGGAAGGCCGTGTCTCGACATTCGTGGCAACTAATATCGACGAGATCAATGTCACGAATACCAAACAAGAGATATTAAAGCTCATGTTTACCACTTCTGGCGAACAGGCGCTTCTTACTCTGACCGAGATCAAGTTCAAACTGGCAGACGAGCTTCTTGAGAATGAAGTCGTCGAAGTCTATTACTACTTGAACGGTGAAGAGTTGACTTACGTTCCGACAGAGACGTACTCGGAAGGCGGTCTTCACACACTGTCCTTGATGTACCCGATCGAGGGTCTTGAGAAGGACAGACGATACCGCTTCACGGTCAAGATGAAGACCGCAACAGGCGCGACTATCGACCCTTTATCAGCTCGTGTTTATATCCAGGGAACAGGTTACGACCTCACAGGTCAGTTCGACGGATATATCGAGGCGCAGGACGACTTCACTCTTGTCGCTTTTGGTTATATGGAGCCTTTGTCTCTGTCCGAGAGCGTGAGTGTCACGGAGTTCTCTGTGTCGGGCATTACGGCTTCGGATAACGTGTCGTTCGAGGCTATCGCTTATATGTCACTTGAGACTTTGAGCGATAGTGCATCGGTCTTCATCGAATATCTCGCTCTGGCAACTGAAGACGACTTCGACTTTGAGACCGAAGACGGAGAGCGTCTTCTTACACAAGGATAAAATCATGGAGGTAATTTAAATGGCAACTTCAAAAAAGTTCAGTCAGCTTCCTGCGGCTTCGTCTGTCGGCAACGGCGACCTGTTCGCGATAGCTCACGAAGACGCACTTGCTGAGACAGGCTACGTTTCACAGAAGCTCACGGCGGCACAGGCAGGTCAAAAGGTGAACGGCGACACGGAATATCCGACAGGTCTTCCTTCATTCCCGACAGGATATCAGAACCCTTTCGACGCTCTGGAGAAGCTCAACGCAGACATCGAAGCTCTCTACCCCATCGCCACCGTATCAGGTTCAATCGCCAACTTCACGACTTCGCTAATAAAGCCTCTAACGGCACTAAGTTCAACTATCGTTGCACAACAGGCAGGTTCGGGAACTCCAAGTCCGCAGAACGTGAGAAGTATAAGCGGTTTTAGTTCGGTGAAGTTTTATCACGGAACACCTAAATCATTTACAATCGAACAAGGCTCAATCAATCAAACGACAGGTGCAGATGAAACCTCAACAACGATTAAAAGAACATCTTATATCGGAGTTTCAGCTAATAGTTTGGTTAAATTTGTTTTTGCAAGTTCTGAAACTTTTGCAAGAACAGTCAGAGCGTTTTTCTACGGACAGAATGGTTCGAGTGATTATTTGGGAACGCAAGCAATATCAATTCAAGCCAACAGTTTAAGTGGTTCGGTTGTCGTACCTAATAATGCTTATTTCATCAGATTTCACGGCACAAATAACAATATGCCCAATGATTTAAGTATTTGGGAATATCCGAACACCTTCACAATCGCCCTCGGTCAAACCGTTTACGGCGGTTCGGTTGATGCAAAGAATGGAAAGGCAACAATCACACACGTTTACGAAGAATTAGGGGGTTTAACTTGGGGTTTAGATACGGGCGGTTCGACAAGATTTGTTGCTAATCCAACATATACGGCAAAAGCACCTTCTGCGGCAACAACACAGGCTGATGTTATAAGTGATATTTTCAAAACTGTACCGTCGAGAACTATCTATGATGGTGTAGATGATTACGAAATAGCCATTCACACAAACGGGGCAATTTGGGTTAGAGACACGGACTATAGTGACAAAGACGTTTTTAAAACAGCTATGGCTAATCATTTTGTGTGTTATGAACTTGCCACACCTATCGAATTGACAGGTCTAACACCCGACAACTTCACAACCTTTGCAGGCGAGAATAATATCTTCTCGGATTGCGGAGATGTTACAGTTGGTTTTAAGCAATCCGTTCAAGAATATATTGATGCACAGATTGCGGCTACACAGGCACTTATTTTATAAGGAGGAAATCTACAATGAAGAAACGTGAGAAAAGAGTTATTGATGCCTTTGTTAATTGCATAAAGCATGGCGAATTTACCATCGACTATGCAGATGTTCTAATCGCTGACCAATCGAAATACGGTTGGCTTTCAGAACAGGCTCTTGATTACTACGAAGAACAGACAGAGATGTTTAGGGAGAGCGAAGAAGTAGAGGAAGAAGCGGAGGAATAAGCTATGAGAGCAAGAGACCGATATCAGTCTGACTATTTTTCTCAACTGAATACACCAAAGCTGAAGGGTCACGTCAAAGTGACCCTTCATAATTGCAGAACCGGAAAGAACGAAGTCTTAGAAGGCGACAACATAATCACGAACGCTATAAGAGATATCTTTGCGAGAAATTACCTCGGCGGTATTGATTACTCGAAATGTTTACCACTTTATCAGACATGGTTCGGAGGTATTCTCTGCTATGATACCGCTCACACGGTAGACGCTGATAATTATTATCCGCAGGCAGGACATGGTCTCGTGGCTCACGCAGGCGATCAAGCACCGGGAACGGCTGCGATCATAGCAGAAGACTATACTCGTGGTATGCCTCTCAATATTGCCACTCGTGACGGTGAGGTCGCTTTAACGTGGGAATGGGGAGCAGAGCAGGGCAACGGAACCATACGAAGCCTCTCGCTTACTCACAAGGACACAGGCAACTGCGGACTTGGTAATTCCTCAAGCGCTTTCAAGGCTTTCGTTCCTTTTGAAGCCATTCAAGGCTCACAGGTTCCGAATATCAACTCCGCTATTCAAGGAGCTGACGACATGGTCTGTCAGTATGACGACGATCATGGTCTCATGTTCTACATTGGCGAAGATGGAGACTTCGTCTATGAGCATACACGCTTCTCCACGAATAAGATCACGGTCTATATCAGACCAATGGCTTATACAAAGACAGGTCTCTACGAGACACTGAACGCGACTAAGACATTCGAGAGAAAGTTCACTGTCACCACGACCGCTACGTTCTACAATGAGCCGTCATTCTACTTTGACTACACGAACAAGAAGCTCTGGCTCTTTACGAACTTAACTTCTGTTAATACGTTCAGCTCCACGACTATCTATTATGAGGTCATTGACTGCGTGAACGAGACTATCGACAGTCACGGAACTATCACGAGTGATACTTCTAACCTCGCGCCTCTTTCGATGGATAAGAACCCCGGCACAGGCTGGAACTACGAAGCGAGCGTTCCGCGTTTTGCGAATATTCCTTTTGACGGTACAAACTTCTACTTCCCGACTACTTCAGGTGCTTCTTGGGGAGACGGAAATCAGGCTGCGTCACGCTTCAATGTAACAGGCCTCAAGAGAATTAACTTCTCCAATCAGGCAGACCAGAGCCAGATATCCTACAATGCAACACAGGGTCAGTTCCGCTTCAGTCATACGGCAGGCGGTCTTATCGTAGCTTCGGGCATCCTGGTAAACGGTGCGAATGGTTACGAGTGCGGAACCTTCGTAAACGACACAGAAGCAACTCCTGTTTTGACCATGCACGAACCTTCAAAGGTATCAAGCCTCTGCTCGTATCTCGGCGCTAAGAATAACACGTCATCGACTGCACGTTCGATCATGGCTTTGAAGACAGTCAATACGAGCTTGTATAACCTCGACAGTGCAGTCACCAAGAACAGCTCGAAGTCAATGCAGATTGAATACACATTGACATTAACTTAAAGGAGGACAAAGTCATGAACAGGATCAAGAACGAAATCGCAAGCGCTGACTTTTGGAAGGCGGCAGGCATAAGGGCCTTGAAGACGTTCTGCCAGACCGCGATAGCTGCCATAGGAACGACCGCTCTTATCGAGCAGGTAAATTGGTTAGTCGTGGGAAGCGCGAGCCTCCTGGCCGCGATCCTGTCGCTCCTGACGAGCATCGTGACAGGTCTGCCGGAGGTGTAATGGAATGGAACCAGTCTCCATCGTTGCGCTCTGTGTATCGGGTGTCATGATGGTCGTGGGTGTAGTTACCTTTATAGTGAACTCCGTAAAGGATGCCAAGAAAAACGCGGCTTCTTTTACGGAGATATCATTTACCTTGCAACAACTCGTCACGACTACGAACGACATCAAAGAAAAGGTCGAGAAGATGAACGAGAGCCTTAATAACCACTCGAAGGATATAGCTGTCCTTCAGAGAGACTTGCAGACGGCTTTCATCCGTATCGACGAACTTAGAGATATGATAAAAGGTCTCCAGAAAGGGGAGAAGCCATGAAAGCAGTAGAAAACTTTATCGCATTAGCACAGTCACAGGTCGGATATACCGAAAGCGGGGAGAATATCACGAAGTACGCTTCCGATTTTGATAGCACTTACTGGCAGTGGTACAACACGAAGAAGCAAGGTGCTCAGTGGTGCCAGATCTTCATATCGTGGCTGACGGTCAACATTATCGGCAAGAAAGAAGCACTCAGCTTCTTTGGTATCTCTTCTGTCAAGGATAACTGCTCGGCAGGGGTTCCGTACTTTTGGAACTATCTCACGGCAAAGGGATATAAAGTCGATAAGTCCAAAGGTCAGGCAGGAGATATCATCTTCCTCAACAGTAATAAGCACGTCGGCCTAATCGAGTATGTCGACGGCGACACTTACCACACGATTGAGGGAAATAAGAATAACAAGGTCGCTCGCGGAACTTATAAGAAGTCAGACAGTTATATCTATGGCATCTGTCACCTTCCGTGGGAGAAGTACGACACTCCTGATCCGGAGCCGACACCTAAACCTAAGACGGTATCTATCGAGCTTCCTGTCTTGGATATCGGCAGTGAAGGCGGTGAGGTACTTACTATCCAGATGCTCTTAAACGAGATCGGCTTTAAGGACCAAAACGGAAAGCGGTTAGATTATGACCGTATCTTCGGCCCTAAGACACAATATGCGCTCACGAACTATCAAAAAGCTCGTGGCTTGACGGTAACAGGTATCTGCGACTACGAGACCTGGAACCGTATCTTAAAGTGATATGTGACTTCTGTTACATAGATCCTCCATTCTTGGAGTGGCGGTCGGGGTTCTCAGCTTCTTCGCCTCGGCCGCCTTTTAATTAGCCTGTCCATCTATGGGATTACCTCTGAAAAGAATTAGCCTCTCGACTTGTAGTCGGGAGGCTTTTTCTTTTGCTCAAAATTATTGAAGTGTCACCATTTTGGCACCATAGGAAAATAAGAAACCGCTCAAAGCCTTATGGTTGAGCGGCTCTTTTTGGTGGAGCATACGGGACTTGAACTCGTATCTGTATGTTCACCTGTGAACAAAATGTCCTTGTTTTAGGGACTTTTGCGACTTTATCAGTCGTTCTGTTCGCCTATCGCGGATTTATTGGCACCAAGATCGGCACCAAAAGTCAGATCGATGATCTCCGCAGCTCTCCTGTCTTCACCTTCAAGGATATGACCATAAGTGCCGAACGTGTCCATGCTCACGGAGTGGCCAACTATGTCCTTTATCGTCTGCTCCGGCATGACGTTCTTCATCATGGAGATAAATGTGTGACGTAGTGAGTACACGGTGCCGGACAGGTCGCGTTCCTTTTTGAGCTTATCCCAGTGTTTCCTCATTCGTTCCTGCTTACCCATTGAGCCGTCGATGGAGCAGAAGATCCACTTCGTTCGGAGGTTCATTTCCTCATTTCTCTGGATGGTCTTTCGGAGTATGCTCGCAGCTAACTCTCCGATCGGGATGATACGTCTCGCGTTTTCGTTCTTTCCTTCTGTTATTTGATGCCTGGCATTAACGGCACGTCTTATTATGACGCGATCCTTCTGAACGTCGTCTACTTGAAGGCCGAGAGCTTCGCCCGGTCTCATTCCTGTCAGAAGCAGGAAGCAGAATAGCGGATGATACCATAGCTTAGAAGGCTCCAAGAGGCGAGCGACTTCGTCACGTTGAAGTATTTCCTTTTCCTTCTTGGAGTGTCCTTTGGGAATATAGAGCCTTCCTCTCGGAAGCTCGCACTGATAGTCTTCATATCCGAAGCGGATGATCGCCATGATAACTCCACGCAGGTTCTTGAGTGTCTTCTCAGACAATGCCTTTTTCCTGCCTGACGCTTCGTTGATGACGTTCTGCCAATCGCGTAATGTCATTTTACATATTTTCTTAGAACCGCACACAGGCGCAACGTAGAGCCGTATATAGCACTCGTACTGTTCAAGAGCAGGAGAGTTCTCTCCGCAACGTGCTTTGACGTCTGCAAGGTATTCCTTCACAACCTGATTGACTGTTTTTTCTCCACTTGCTTCACCATAGTACCAATTATCGTACTTTCTTTGGCACTCTTTTCTCCCTTTAGGCCCTGGAACGGAAGACGAAAAGCTGTATCGCTTTCCGTCTTTCCTTGCTTGTATTCTCCATCTTTTACCATCCCATCGTGGAGTATTCATTTTTTACCTTCCTGTTGTTGTAATAAGAACTGAGCGTATTCTTTTAATTTCTCTTGGTTATTTGGAGATAATTTCTCCATTAGAGCAGTTATTTTGCCGTCATCGGCGACTACGTCGGCACTTCCGCGATAAGTTCCTGCCGGAAGTGTTTCCTGTGGGATCATAGAAACCTCATAAGTCTCGGCGGTGTCGAAAAGTTCCAAAGGACTGACACCTAATACTTCGGCAGTTCTGGCGATCTTATCTGTGGGAATGTTGCTTCTTCCTATCTCGATCTTGTTTATTGAAGATCTGTTCGTGTAGCCGAGAGCTTTTGCAAGTTCTTCCTGCGACATTCCTCTTGCTATTCTCAATCTTTTGAGGTTTTCACCATATCTTTTTTTAGCATCTTCTCTGTTCATCTAATTACCTCCATTTATGTCGATTGTATTACATTGTCCCGAATTGTCAACATTTTGGGAAATTATAGTTGACAGAATGTCCACAAAAGTTTAAGGTAGTGTTGTGGACAGGCAGTCCACAAAAACAGAGAAGGAGGTAATCAAATGAATAACGAGAAGCTGAAAGAAGTTATCCAGGAGAGCGGTGTCAAGGTCTCAGTCCTTGCCGACAAGATTGGCATATCGAGACAGAGCCTTCATTTAAAGCTCAATGGAGAACGAAACTTCGATCAGGGAGAGATCATGTCGTTAAAGACCATTCTCCATTTATCCGATGCACAGTTCTTGGAGATTTTTTTTAACGACAGTGTGGACAGTTTGTCCTCGGAGGAAACATGACCTGCTCAGACAGTCTCTATCCGTCGCTCGGCAGATATTTCAAGTCACAGACAGAACTCGCTCACGCTGCGAACAAGTCAAGGACTTACATCTGGGAATGTCTGAACGGACAGAGGAAGTTCACCAGAGCAGACAAGAAGGCTATCTCGGCAAGCATCGTGGTCAGAGAGTTGGATAAGCCGATCATCGACGAAAAAGAACTCTCGGATGCCATGAAAGCTTACAAAGGCAAGTTTGACGAGATCTACAAGAGGAAGGATGGATGAAACGAATACTTAGTTTGATGGCGGTCTTCATGTTTACAGTTCCGCTGACCATCAAGATCAAGGAAGAAGTCATCCTCAAAGAAAACCCCATAACAGTCAAAGACTTTGGAACGGCTCCTGAGTACGGTTGGAACGACGTTCCGCATCTCGTAGAGATGCACCGTGTGGAGAGCAGTTATCAGACAGTTCTTATCACTTACGAAGAGATGGAACTGACTTCGCTCGGAACGTACTTCATCACGGCTTACTGTCCGGCAGAGTGTGGAGGCAGTTGGATGACGGCATCGGGCGCTACTTGCCACAGAGCGAGCTACGACTATCGGATATCCAGTCCTACAACCTGCGCGATAGACAGGAGCGTTAATTCCTTCGGAACGGAGTTCTACATCAAGGAATTTGACAGAACCTTTGTAGCCGAAGACACAGGCCCGGGAGTGAAGGGCAAATGGCTCGATCTCTTCTACGAGGAATACAGTGACGTTTTATCGTTCCCAACCGGATATTACGAAGTCTTCGCGGTCGAATGGGTGACGGTCACCAAAGCAGTGACGGAAGAAGAACTGAAGGAAATCAAAAGCAAATTACAGGAAGGAAGGTTAATAGCATGAACTATTTACAACTTATCTATGGTATCGGGGTATTTTTCGTTGGAGCCATCGTTGGTGTGGTCATCGAGTATTTTGTCGACATTGACATTCTCAAGGATATCCAGAACGAGAACAGGAAGCTCCGTCTTGAAAACGAACAGCTCAAGAACAGAGAGCCTGTCGTTGAGAGGTTGGAGATCGTAGATAGTCGCAAGAAGCCTAATGATTTTGAGTTCGGAGGTTTTTGAGTATGGCAAAGTGGGATATTGTCACAGCTCACACTTGCAAGCTCCCGGAACTTATCCCAGATATTTGTGACACCTGCCGTGATAAGGCTTATTGCCATAACAAAGCGAATCTCCCCTGTGATGATTGTATTCACGATATTAAAGGTTGTTGTGATTATGACGAGCCTTTAGGAAGATACTGCGTTCTCGGCAGTGCTTACGAACCAAGAGAAAAACAAATAACCATTTTTGAGATTTTAGAAAAGGAAGGTAACGAATAATGCCCACAATGTATGAAATCACGGCTGACATGGCGTTGCTTTATCAGCTCATGGATCAGGGAGAACTTGACCAGGAAGCACTCAAAGACGCTCTGTCAGTTTCCAAAGAAGAACTGGCTATCAAGCTCGAAGCATACGCAAAGGTCATCAAAGAGATCGAGGCTGAGAACGATGCTATCAAGCGAGAGAATGACAGGCTCTATGCAAAGCTCAGAGCAAATGAGAACCACATCAAGGCTATGAAAGAAGCCATGAAGTTCGGGGTAATCACTGCCGAGCCTGAGACCAAGAAGATCAAGACGGCACTCTTCACGTTTGGAGTACAGAAGAACGCACCGTCAGTCGTTATGGACGAACATTATATCGAGAACATTCCTGCCGAATATCTCTGCATTAAAGAGCCAGAGGTAGATAAGAAGAAGCTCCTTGAAGACCTCAAGGCAGGAAAGAACCTCAAAGGGTTGGCACATTTAGAGCAAACGAGCTCTCTGAGGATAAGGTGAGCGTATGTGTAACAAGTGCATCCCGATAAATAGGAAAACGGCTACTGCACTGGAGAACTTTTCCACATGGCTCCATGTCCGTATGGCCGAAACCGACACGACACAAGCTGAGCTTGCACAGTATGTCGGTTGTACCCGAAAGACTATCTCAGCAATTCTCAGAGGAGCCACGTTCCCACGCTTAGATCAGATGGTCATGATCTTCGACTACTTCGACAAGAAGTGGGTGCAGGTTCCGTTCGACAAGGAGTACACCAACTATGGCAACTAAGCAGAAATATCACGTTTATCTCGTAGGACACGGACACGGCTGCTATGCCGAGGAATACTACCGCGAAGATCTTGGATCTACTTGGGCGGTATCTCCTGAGAAAGCTATCTCCAATATCAGATACAGATTGAGACAGGCAGGAGAGCTTCTTCCTGACGATCTGGGAGACAGTGAAGGTCTTGGCTTTGTTCACTACTCTTTGGAAGCCGTGGCCGTATGAGTAAGGCTCAAGACATCAAACAGTATCTCAAATTACTAAAAGCATTAAATCAAAGAAAGGAAGGTAACGATATGGGAATACCCATAACAAAAGGAAAGATCGAGACCGCTAAGAAGGTCGTGATCTATGGACCAGAGGGAATAGGCAAGTCAACGCTTGCTTCCAAGTTCCCTAACCCTGTCTTCATAGACACGGAAGGCTCGACAAAAGAACTTGATGTCGCTCGTTATCCTGCTCCACTGAGCTGGAACGACATCATAACACAGGTCGAGGACACGGCTGCTGAGATACCGTGTTCGACACTGGTCATCGACACGGCAGATTGGGCAGAGAACCTCTGCATTGACCAGACGTGCAAGGATCTCAACGTCAAGGGCATTGAGAGCGTTGGCTATGGAAAAGGCTATGTCTACGCTACTGAGAAGTTCCAGGCATTACTCAAAGCCTGTGACAAGTGCATCGAGGCAGGAATAAATGTTGTCTTCACCGCACACGCTCAGATGAGAAAGTTTGAGCAGCCTGATGAGATGGGTGCTTATGACCGCTGGGAGATGAAGCTCACCAAGAAGACGGCACCTTTGCTCAAAGAGTGGGCAGACATGGTTCTCTTCTGCAATTACAAGACAGATGTCATCACAGATCAGGCAACGAAGTCTAAGAAGGCAACAGGCGGCAAGCGTGTCATGTATGCGACACACCATCCCTGTTGGGATGCTAAGAACAGATATGGCTTACCTGACCAGATGGAAATGAGCTTTGACCATATCGCGCACTTGTTTACGAATACTAAACAGGCAGAGCCCGACTACAGAGCAAAGCTCAGAGGTTTCATGGCAGACATGACCAAAGAGCAGAAGACAGATATCGTCACAAAGTACGGCATAAATGCCAGCACAACAAATGAACAGTACAAAGCCATTTTTACAGATTTGACAGGAGGAAATTAACATGGCAAAGAAAAACGAAATTCAGACAGAGATCCAGAACACAGAGATGGATTGGGACAGCGGCATTTCCGCAGACGTTGGAACAGGCGAAATGAACCTTCCGCCGGTTGGAGAATACGGGTTCAAGGTCATCGAGTTTGAGAAGACGCTCTCAAAGGCGGGAAAGAAGATGGCGAAGATCGTCATTGAGCTCGACAAGGAAGGACAGTTCTGGAAGGTTTACGACTATCTTGTTCTTTCCGACAGCATGGCTTGGAAGCTGGCAACATTCTTTGAATCGCTTTCACTCAAAAAGAAGGGAGAGCCTCTCGCAAAGATGCCTTGGGATAAGGTTCTTGGTGCTTCCGGCCGTGTAAAGATCAAACACGAAACTTTTGATGGCAAGGAGAGCTGCAAGGTCGACAGATATCTTCCGTCAGAAGCATCACAGGCTTCCACAAAGCCTGACGCAAATCCTATGGATGATGTGCCGTTTGAGGTGTAAGTCATGGATGATGATAAGAGATCAATAATCGAAGCTCTTAACGCACTCGATCCGTCATTGTGCTCTTATTCTGAATGGATCCAAGTGGGGATGGCTCTCAAGGCCGAGGGCCTGCCCTGCTCGGCATGGGATGATTGGTCTTCCCGTGATACTGCCCGATACGTTCCCGGTGAGTGTGAAGAAAAATGGGGGACGTTCGCCAGCAGTGGCAAGACTAACAGTGGAACCATCTTTTACCTCGCAGAGCATTACAACAATTATAAACCATATCGTGAACTTGATTGGGATGACGGCCTTGATGCCTATTATGACGAGGTTCTTACCATTGAAGCAAAGCATGACGAAGAGCCTTATGAAATGGCTATTCGCTTCCTTGAAACTCTTTTTGAACCATCCGAGAGCGTGAGCTATGTTCATTCTGCCCGTTGGAACGAAAAGAAGTCAAAGTGGAACCCGGGAGACGGTGGCCACGTCAGGAAGGTCTCCGCAATCATCAAGGATCTCAAGAAACACAAGACGCTCGAAGATGCGTTCGGAACATTTAATGAAGAAGCTGGCGGTTGGATCCGTGTAAATCCTACAACAGGGCCAAATGACGAAGACGTAACCAGATGGAGTTACGTTCTCGCTGAATCCGACGAGCTGTCAATCGAAGATCAAAAGAGACTGTTAATCAACTTTAAGCTCCCGATTGCCACGCTTGTCGAAAGCGGAGGAAAATCGGTTCATGCTCTTGTTAAAGTCGATGCAAGTGACGAAACGGAATATAACCAGAGAGCATTTTTTCTTTTCGACTGGTTAGCCAAACACAAATTTGTTGTTGATGAGAATAACAAAAACCCTTCAAGGCTTTCAAGGCTTGCAGGAGTTACGAGGAACGGAAAGCTCCAAAAACTCATAGCAACAAATATCGGCTGTTCGTCTTGGCTCGAATGGATCGACTACATCAACGGTGTCGATGATAACCTTCCCGCGATGCACTCGGCAAGGGATATGTTTGATAACCCTACTCCAGAACCTCCGACAATAATTGACGGTATCTTGAAGAAGGGCGCAAAGATGATCTGCACAGGCGATTCAAAGTCGGGTAAGACCTGTCTTTTGACTAACCTTGCAATCTGCATCTCGGAGGGGTGGGAGTGGTTAGGTCATCCGTGTATGCAGGGCAAAGTTTTGTATATCAACATGGAAGTCATGCAGTCAGACTTTGAGGCTCGCTACAAGGCCGTTTATAAGGCATACGGGAGACCAGCATCAGAAGAAGGCAAGGACAACTTCGTCTATTGGAACCTCCGAGGAAAAGCTGAACCTCTTGAAAAGCTCGCTCCAAAGATTATCAGAAGGTGCAGGAACGAAGGTTATCTGGTCATCATCGTGGATCCCATTTACAAGGTGCAGGGCGGTGATGAGAACAGTGCCGAAGCAATAGGAAAGTTCTGCGGTCTTTTTGACAAGATAGCCGAGGAAACAGGTGCGTCGATGATATACGTTCACCATCACGCAAAAGGCTCTCAGGGCGGCCGCAAAGCGATGGATCGTGGTTCCGGTTCAGGTGTTTTTGCACGAGACGCAGATGCGATCATAGACTTCACAAGTCTCGTGTTAGACCCGAACGAAAAAGATATGGTCAAGCTCGCAAGAAATTACACGTCTGATGATGAACTTATTCCTTTGCAGATGGAGACAGTTTTGAGGTCCTTCCGTTCGCCCGGTCCCGTCAATCTCTTTTTCGAGTTTCCGCTTCACAAGCTTGACACGGATGAGGTTCTTAACGGAGCTGCGGTCGAAGGAACGGCAGAGGCAAACAGAAAGCTCGCTCCGAATAACCAAAAGTCTGATAACGAGAAAAAAGCAATCGTCGATAACTGCTTTGACGCGGTTGTCAGAGCTGACGGAACAGCGAAGTTTGCAGATATGTATAACTGCCCTGTTTGCGAAGTTACGGACAGGACTTTAAAGAAATATATCCTGTCTTTCCCGAAGAGTTACAAGCTTGAAAACGGCATTGTAACACGGTACGAATAATTTTCATCAGACGGGAAATTCCCGTGTACGGAAAATTTTCATCATACGGGGAAATCCCGTCTGAAAATTTTCATCAGACGGCCTTATATATAAGTATTCGTTCCGAATACGCCGACATGACGAGGTTTTATCAGGGAAGGCTCAAAAAGCCTTGCCTTCCCTAAAAAACCATCCTCACGCTCATTTTACCGTCTGAGGAAAATTAGAAAGGAGTAAAAGTGATTGATTGTATTTTGAACGGCCAAACAATATATGCTTGGAGGGCTCAAGATCGAACTGCTGATTATAGATGTCCTAAATGCAACGCTCCGGTCGTCTTGAAACGAGGCTATAAGAAAATCGCTCATTTTGCTCATATTGCAACTGAAGGTTGTTCTTATGGCGAAGGAATATCGGAGGATCATTTAATAGTCCAAAAAGAGATTGTAGATATCCTGACACAAAATAACATTCCCTGCGAGATTGAATATCGTGGAGTTGATGGCCGAAGAGCAGATGTTTTTGCTATTTATCAAGACCAGAAGATTGTCTTTGAAATTCAACATTCCAGAATAGAACCACAAACGATATTGGAACGAAATCAAGATTATAACGAAGCAGGCTGCTCTGTTATCTGGGTACTTACTCCATATTACTTCGCCAAGTTCGCCGGAGAGTATAACACAGAGAAAATACGTTTTTCGTCTTGGCAACAATATCTTAAAAATCTTTTTGGTGTCATTTACGTTTGGAATGAAGGTTTTCTTTATGCTTTCGATTTTGAAATAGCTTGGACACAAAGAATGGTTTTTGAATATGGCAAATTTGCAGGCTTTGAAGACGTTCCCTGCCAAGAAAGTTTTGACAAAGTCGGAATTGCCAAAATAGATTTGATGTTTGCTCTTTTAAATAAGACTTTGCATTGTTTCAAATCGGAATTGGCACCTTTTTCAGAACTCTTCGGTTTGGATCCAACAGATAACTTCCCGGCAGATTGGAAATATCCGAGAACCTATCTCGAATGGAATGACCCATTAAGAGGGGAGGTGAAGTGATGGGAATAATTCAAGATCAGGAATATTTCAGACACACAGGGAAAATGGTCTATAACGACAACGTAAAAAAGAATGTCGAAATTATGATCGAATCCTCCGAGTGTCGAAAATACCTAATGAAAAATGCGAAAACTGCTGATCCGATTGAAATGCTGATCGAAGCGGTTAAGTGCATCTCAGATTTAACTGGTGACGTTGCTTTCAGTAAACAGGTTATAAGGGAATTAGAAAGGAGAAGAACATGACAGACGATATCAGCGAATACTGCGGAGGCTACTCTGGCGAGTGCGAGGGTTGTCCGTTCGCGAATACTTGTAGCGAGAAGGAACGTGGAGAGGCTGAACTTGAAGAAGCGGAGATCGAGGGAGGTGAGACGATATGAGACTTATAGACGCAGACGCTTTGAAATATAAGAACCTTGCGGAAGTTAATGGCAGATTAACCTATGTCTTAACCGCAGAAGAAATCGACAATGCCCCGACAATATTAAAGGATAACAGACCTAATATTTGTTTTAATTGTGAGCATTGTTGTGCTTTAACTGTTGATTCAGACGGAAAAGTTAAAGTAATGTGTAATTTAGGAGCGGAAATTTGTGATAAACAAAGACCGCAAGGCGAGTGGCTTGATGAGAAAGTTGTTGCATTTCACCTAACTTGCAATAAATGCGGTTGCAATATTCGTAAAATGAAAACTGAAGTGTTTGAGGGTAATTATAATTACAACTTTTGCCCGAATTGCGGAGCTAAGATGCAGAAAGGCGGTGCGGAATGAGAGAGTTTATCTTGAAGTTTCCCAAGATGCCGGCAGGCACTTCCCAGCAGAAGAGATACAACAGCAGGACTGGTGTCTACTTCAAGGACAAGAAGCTCCAGAACCTTGAGAACGAGTTCATATATGCCTTGAAACCTTACGCGCCTATTGAGCCTTCAGACAAGCCGATCAAGCTCTTCGTCTCTTTCGCTTTTGACATCAAGCAGAAGAAACTCTGGGGTAAGTACAAGGCGACGAGACCTGATCTCGACAACTACGTCAAGACCTTCGTCGATTGCATGGTAAAAGCAGGCTTCTTTGTCGACGATGCTCAGATAGTCAAAGAGACGATGGTCAAGACGTATGCGGAGACGGCAGAGATCTACGTCAGATGGGAGGAAATATATGAAACGTGAAGAAATATTAGCGATATCTCATGCGGTCTTCATGATCGCGCAGCTCGTGTCAGACGAAGACCTCAAGAAGATAAAGCCATTTCTCGAAGAGATAGAGAAAACACTCAAGGAGGCAGACAAATGACACCGACTGTATTAGCTTTTCTTATCGGCATCGTCTTCGGTACTGCGTTCGGTTTTGTCTTGGGAGTTTTGTTCGGAGGTAAAGAGCCATGAATGATATTCAGCTTATATCTCATTTATGGCTCGCTCGTATGTGGGATGTCGATAACAAGATCAAGTCATACGAAAAGCGCAAAGACGATATCATCGGTTCTATGTCAGGCATCGGAAAGTATGACGCGGAGTTCATTCCTGCCAACACAGGCGAGAACTCTACCGAGACAAAGAATATCGAATACTCTCTGCTTTGTCAGGAGATAGAAAAGCTCTCGGCTGACTTATCCAGAGAGAACGTCAGGACGATGCAGGTCATTAACCTGGTAACAAGTCCGAGATTATCGGGTATGCTCTATGACCGATACATAAACAGAATGTCATGGAGAGCGATCGGAACGAAGTACCACTACTCAGACCGTCACGCTTATAACTATATGCACAAATGCTTAGACGCGGTCAGCGAATTTATTCCCAAAGGAGAAGTCGAACTATGAAACTTTCACTTGTTATTCCAGTACACAACTTGGAGCGATTTATCGAACCCATGCTCATATCTCTGAAGTATCAGGAGTGTGACCATAACGAGATAGAACCTATCTTCATTTGTGACTGTTGTTCGGATCTCACTCACGAGATGATAAGAGTTTACCTGGCTAAGTCATACAAGAACCTTATCATCCTTGATCGCGAATATCATTCAAGCGGTCTTTCAAGGAATGACGGTCTTGAAGCTGCGACAGGTGATTATATCTGGCTCTTGGATGGTGACGACTGGCTGATAGACAATCAC